>ERZ824978.772-NODE-772-length-41200-cov-10.499793_pt1 | contig 41200 bp, 21 predicted proteins | sample MGYA00519860_ERZ824978 | MGnify/ENA primary metagenome ERZ824978 (study PRJEB31778, sample SAMEA3449184) | human gut metagenome | biome: human gut; feature: human-associated habitat; material: faeces | place: United Kingdom | collected 2010/2012 ... | reverse complement strand
ATGAGGCGTGGCTGGTAACATAGGGCTTCGCCCGCATAAGAAATACCCCCGGCTAAGCCGGGGGATATTTATTTGTTTTTTGTTTTCAAAAGCGTATTCGCGTCTGTCAACGTGGAGGCTTTGGAATAGTAAGTATCAGCAAAGATAGGAGTGTGGAGTTCAATGCAAAAACATGAGCGCACAGGAAAACGTCTGCTGGCATTGGTGCTTGCGCTGGTCATGGCGCTGAGCACGGTAACGGAATGCCTGGCGGCGGTGGTGCCGGTACAGCGCCCGGTGGGCGAGGCAGCTGTCACCAAGGGCAAATTGCTGGCGGAGGCGTATTCGGGGAGCCTGACCGACAGCGAGAAGGCGCTGCTGAAATCCGGCTATCTGGCGGGTGATGAGGCGTATGTCTTTACGCCGCCGGCAGCTGACAACAGCAGCGGGCTGGTGACCATTGACAAGGACAGCCGGAAGGTGACAGCGTATTCGTATAATGACGGAGAACTTATGTGGACACCTGTCGAAGCTGCAGTGATAGTTGCCGGTACGACGGTAGAAAATGTGCAGCTTGTTGAGTCGAGTAACAGCGGTGTTTATACCGGAGTGGTGACCACGAACGAGACTTCATACAGTGTTGCCGTGAAGTACCGGATGTATATCACGGTGGATCAGTCTGTCCAGAATACGATGCTTGGAGCGGGCAAAGATCTGAAAGATGCTGTAGAAGCGGTGGTGAGCGCGGCAGAGGGCGCGAACTGCCTGGAAGAATTGTTGCTGACAAAGGTGACAATGAGTCTTGAGTGTGTTCAGGACAATAAAGATCCTAAGAAGAATCAGCAGGAACATTACTTCTATGAGGTGCTGGCGAAACTGAACAAGCGGGATGGCGGCGGCATCCTTTTCTCCCAAAACAGTACGGAGAAAATGGATTTGGAAGTATATTGCGGATTGACGCAGAGTGAAGGCGAGCTCTTAAAGAAAATCACAGATGATGTTAAGGACAATCGGCTGCAGATTAGTGAAAAAATAGGTTCTTTCACACAAAGTGGAGGAATCAGAAATCTGTTGGGGTTGAGAGGCTCTGCTGTTCAAACAGAAATTGCAGAAGCCGCTGCCGAGGCTCGTACGCAAATAGAAATAATAGGGAAAACCCAAAATTTGATTATCATTGCTGCAAGCTCGGCGGCGTGGAATGCAGTGAATGCAAATCTGACCGCTGCTGACACGGGGTTGCAACAGTTTGAGAATTTTGACCACAATATAGTGAACGACCTTGTTTCCACAGATCTTACAGCGGATGAGGGAACTCAACTGGATGCATTGGTTAATGCAGTTTCCTCCGCCGATGCAGGCAAGGCAACAGCGACTGGGGCGGCTCTGTTAGCCAATGAGACTCTTGTGACGGCTGATGTCGCACAAGCCACCGTGAAGGTCGTTTTTAAGGCGGATGTCTTTGACAAAGATGCCACGACAACGAGAACTTTGTCCAGCGCAGAATATGAGATGCGTGTGGATGCAGGTAAAACTGAGAGTGACATAAAGGCAGAACTGAGCCAGAAGAATTGGGCAGATGAGGTTCTCAACGGCTGGAATACGGAAAATGCCGGGTTCTCCTATAATGTCAGTGAAGCATATTATGACTGCAATGCCAGTGTAACGCCTGTAGTGGAAGCCGCAGGGTTGGAAGATGGTAAGACCTACATCTATACGGTGACGTATACGCCTAAGATGTATGTCGTGACGGCGGCTGACTGCGATGATATTGCAGGCGGCCAGTATGGCTATGGATATACGCTGACGCTGCCCAAATTGGAGTCTGAAAACCAGGTCTACGACTACACGGTAAACGACGAGAACTACGATCAGGGCACCCAGTATCGGGTGACCGGGCCTACTACCATCACCCGCAAGGTAGGGAAGGCTTGGGAGAGCCATAATCTGGGAGAGCTGTTCGCGAAGAACTACGCGCCCAATGATACCCATGTGGAGAAGATACTGAAGAGCGTTGCACTGAAAAGCGGCAGTATCCGGCTGCGTACGCCTTCGGATGACAACGATCTGCTGTCTATAGCGGCTGACGGCACTGGGTACGTCGTAACGGCAAAGCCCTACAATGCCAACACCGAGGGGCGGCAGTGGAAGCCTGTGATTGCCATTCCGGTGACTGACGGCGTCAATGGTACGCCGGTACCTTTCGCGGAGAGCAGCGGCATATATACGGCATCGCTGAAAGACGGCTTTGACAGCGTTCGGGTGCAGTATGAGCTGGAGCTGAACTGGACGGACTTCGGCAGCGGCTATACAGCGGCAGATGCCGAGGCTATCGTGAATTTGCCTGACAAGCTGGCAGCAGAAGCCAAGCAGCAGCTGCACGGTATGGATACTCTGGCGGGGCAGTCCGATAACTTGAAGCTGCTGAATGAAAATCTGAGCATAATCAGAAGCGTCATCGTCGGTGATGAGGAAAAGGGTGTTTCTCAGGAAGCCAAGGACGCGATGCAGTATGTGTTCGATCACCGCTCCGAGAGTGTGGAGATCGTATATTCCTGTGTCATGGCCTATAAGGAGTGTGCGACAAACGGCGCAAAGCTGTATTATTACTATCAGAATAATTCTGTGCTCCGGGCACAGGTGCAGGACCTTTACGAGAAGCTGAACATCGTTTTGTCCGATGAAGGCGTGAGACGGCTGATCCAGGAGAATTCTCAGACGGCGCCTTATTACGACAGACTGGATGAGATTATTGGCAAGCTGCAGGATGTCAGCGCCAGCCTGCTGGCTGTTGATACACATATCGACATGGGCAACGTCAGTTTGGCAAGTCTGACGGATCTGATAGCCGCAGCGATCGACCAGACGCAGAAGTATCAGGTGAATGGTCTGCCGACGCTGGCTACGACGCTGCGTATTGCGGCGCCCAGAAAGGTGACGGTCAATATCACGGCGAGCATTCAGAATAGTAATGGTGATGTATTGGCAACGGTCAGCAAGGCGGTGACATTTGACAAGGACACCGGGACGGAGACGCGTACCCTGACGGCTGCCGATGCAGATAAACTCAATCAGACCCTTGAATCGGCAACTAACGAGGCGGCCACAGCAGCTGGCGTAGATGTCGGATATTACGAGAGATCGGAGACCGGTGCGCTGCCTGGAGCAGGCACTGTGGTGGGCGGCACTGTGGCGTACACGGCGGTTTATACACCCAAGGCCTACACGGTGAAGATCGATGGCGGCGAGACGCTCTCGTTCTACTTTGACAAGCCGACGGTGGAGCTCCCTGCCCATGATACGGAGGGCTTCCGGTATGAGTATACTGTAGACGGGCAGAAAAAGCGCAGCGGCGAGTATACGTTCACAAAGGACCAGATCGACAGACTGTTTGGCGTGGGCAACAGCTATACCATTACCAGAGTGGTTGTTGACACACGTGACGAGGCGATCCGTACATACCTGCAGGATGCCAATGCCTCTACAAGCGGAGATGAACTGCTGAACTTCATGGCGTTGGAGAAGAACGGAAAGGTTTCCAGCGTGGTACTGCGTATCGGTGTCAACAAGGCGCTGAATACCAGTGCGGTACAGCAGCTGGGGCAGTATCTGGTGGGCAAGCCGATCGGTCTGGCCATTGCCGACCAAGAAGTGTTCAACAGCGATGACACGATGCTGTCGGTAAACGGCCTGGTACAGGCGCTGCTGCGTAGCGGCATGACGCTGGAGAGCTTCCGGGATGCCATCAACGAGGATGGCAGCATGAAGGAGATGGCCGCGCCGTCCGGAGAGACGGTGGTGGTGGATGTGAACATCAAGCAGAACGATCTGTTGGGCGCGAAGCTGTTTGAGAGCACCATCAAATTCACCGTCAGCGGTACGGGCATTGAGATGCCTTTGTACGTGACCATGGAGAGCTTTGACGCGGGCAAGGATCGGATAAAGAGCATCCGTGACGGCGTGGAAAGCGTGATGACATACGTGCCGGTGGCGAAGGCTGAAGGTGGCGCTGTCATCGTGGAGGGAAGCCTGCCGGAGAAGTACTGGAAGGGCGTTTTGAGCGCGCTTCTGGTCACGGGAATGGCTGACCTGGATAACATTAAGGATATTGATACCCGCGCCGTTGTGCAGTATATGGTGGGCAAGCTGGATGATCTGCTTACGGACGGCACGGTGGATCTGAACACCCTGGGCAACACCCTGACAAAGATGGGCGTGTCTGCCGATACCGTGAGCAAACTGACGGCAAAAAATGATACATACAAGAAGGTGCAGAAGTATCTGCAGTTCCTTTTGGATGACACAAAAGTGACGTGGAACAGCGCGGCCAGCCAGGGCGATACCTATCGCATGACCGCCAGTGTGGATGCTTACGCCATTCTTGACGAGCTGAACATCGAGGCCGGCACAAAGGATCTGCTGAAGAGCTTTATCAAGAACGAGACGGTGACGGCTGAGGCCAGCGTCAAGGTGAAGAACATTCAGGAGTCCGATTACGCGGCCATAGTGGTGGGCTCCGGCGGGGTCAGCTTCCTGACCGATCTGAATACCATCATCGAGAAGGACACCTCTCTCGTGGTGCTGCTGAAGGATTGCAGCGGTACGCTGCGTATCAACGGCAAGTATGTGTACGTGGATCTCCGCGGCCATACGTTCAGCGGCGATATTATCGGCACGGAGCAGTATAAGGCAAACAACTTCGTGGTGGACAGCATTCTGAACACCAACGGCGGCGGCACTGTCACCGGCAAGGTGCAGAACATGGTGCTGGCAGGCGGCTCTTACAACGAGAGCAAGCTCACCGGCTGCGAGATCCGTAATGGCTACACCATGGAGAATGGTCTGGTCAGCAACCAGTACTACACCATCGCGGTGAATGGCAGCAATATCAATGTGACGCTGAAGGCTACGGCCCAGTCGCTGCGGGATGCGGATAAATACACCGTGGCGGCGCTGGCGGGCGACCTGGCCTCCGATCTGCTGCTGAACTATTACAGCACGGCGCAGAAGGTGACCGTGGACGGCCATACGCTGTATAACGCGGTTGTTGAGGACATCACCACTCTGTTCCAGAACGGCAAGTTCCATGTGAGCAATGCCGTGGGCAATGATCTGCTGAATGACATGCTGGGCTACACCGGCGAGGGCGCTGCGGACAATTACGACGGCGTCAACTACCTGATCGGCAGCATACTGGATGCGCTGCTGGATTTCCAGAATTTGGCAAACAGCATCGGCGGCAGCAACGCCGCGGTCAGTTACAGTCTGACCGCCACGGCATGGGATGTGACGGTGGATAAGGCCGAGAGCGGCGATTATCTGGCCATCGGTGTTACCGGCAGCACAGACAGCAGCAAGACCAAGCAGCAGAAGCTGAATGTGTTCCTGAACAGCGACAGCGCGAAGAACAACGAGCAGCTGAAGAATGCGCTGGAGCAGCTGGCGGGGATCATCGAGGTCGATGCGGCCGACAAGCCCAGCCTGAGCCTGGATCGGATCACGCTCCCGCAGGAGCTGGGCGGCAAGACCGTGCAGGCAAAGCTCAGCGGCAGCGGTCATGTGACCGTTAAGATCAGCGACAAGCCCGTTTATGCGGCACTGATGGCGATCACCGTAGCCAACAGCCTGCCTGCCGGTGACAACCTGCGGGCGGAGCTGAAGAACGCGGTCGAGACGTTCTATAACAACAACGATGCGGCGGCACTAAAGACCGCTATGGAGAAGGTCACCTGCGCGCAGGTGGTTGCGGCACTGAAGACTGTGGGCCTGCGCACGAACTTCCTGCAGATGGCGATCAGCGTGGGCTTCGGGACGGGCAGCAAGACCTATAAGGCTATCAGCGAAAGCTACGATAGCCTGACGGCCTACCGCGGCGGCATGGCGGCTGCGGGCTGGCTGCTGAAGCAGCTGAATATCAACGGCAACGGCGCAACGCTGGCTGGCTTCGAGACGGAATTCGGCATCTATAAGTATGCGCCCGACAAGATCTTCAACAAGACGGCCACGGTTTCCGGCGACTGGAAGGTAAACGGCGTGGTCAGCATGGAGAACGCCAAGCTGACGCTGGAGCTGTTTGCCGAGGAAGGCGCTATCGTGGTCATCGACAAGGACGGCAAGCATACCAGCTTTGCCGCTGACCAGCTGACAGAGGCGGTGGCCAAGGTCAACGAGGCCGGTGGTACGCTGCTCTTCAACGACGCGGTGACCATGGCGGCAGACGAGACGATCACAGAGGACGTGGCCGTGAAGAATGGCAGCAAGCTGAACCAGGGCGGGTATGCGTTCCTGCTGGATGGCATCGGCAGCAAGCTGACCTCCGATACGGCACTGACCGTGAAGCCCGCGGACGGCGCGTTCCGTCTGGTGACGGATAACACCACAGCCGGCACGTACATCTACACGCTGGAGGCTTACAAGATCCGGTATGTAAAGGATGGAAATGCGGCATACGATGATAGGCTGGCGGTTGCCGTGACTAACGCGGACGATGGCACGACCATCACCGTGCTGGAGAATGTGACGGCGCACGGCGAGATCGAGATGAGCAAGTCTCTGACCATCGCCGGTGCTGGCAAGATCATCGGTGACCCGACCTTCAAGCTGACCGGCACTGCCGGTACAGCCCTGACTGCTGACGCGGCGCTGACCGTGATAAGCGGCGACGAAACGGCGTACTATGTTAATGAGGTGAGCGACGGCGCGGAATACACCTACACGCTGACAGCGTGGGAGGTCGTGCTGAAGAAGGCCGACGGCAGCAAGATCGGCTACCACGATCTGGCGGCGGCAGCAGCCGATGCCAAGACCGGCGATACCGTCAACGTGAACAGCAGCGTGAAGATGACCGGCAACATCGCCATCAACAGCGCCAAGACGCTGACCATCAAGGGTGCTGGCCTGATCGATCAGAACGGCCATGCGTTCAACCTGGGTCACAAGGATGCGAAGCTGGTGGCGGACTCTGACAGCCTGACGGTGAAGATCACGGTGGCGGGCAGCTACGAGCTGAACAAGGTCACGCAGAACGGTATGACCACCTATGCACTGACCGTGCCGACGGTGTGGGAGATCACACTGGAGAAGGCTGACGGCAGCAAGGCTAATTACCACGATCTGGCGGCGGCAGCAGCCGATGCCAAGACCGGCGATACCGTCGTTGTGAACAGCAGCGTGAAGATGACCGGCAACATTGCCATCAACAGCGCCAAGACGCTGACCATCAAGGGCGCGGGACTGATCGATCAGAACGGCCATGCGTTCGAGCTGGGCCACAAAGATGCGAAGCTGGTGGCGGACTCCGACAGCCTGTTTGTGAAGGTCACGGTGGCCGGCGGCTATGAAGTGAGCAAGGTCACGCAGGGTGAAATGACCGCCTACATTGTAAAAGTCAAGAGCAGCGACGACGATGATGACCACGGCGGTGGCGGCGGTGGCGGAGGCTACATCGGGAACTACATCTATCTGGATGTTCAGCCTTCCGGTATCAACGCCAAGCAGCTGCAGACCGCGGTGCGTAAGTACTTCGGTGACAGCAGCGCGGAGGTGACCGTCAACAGCGGCCTGACCGCTTCCGGCCTGGTGGCCAACGGTGCCAGCATCTACGTGAGCGGCAGCAGAGCAGGCAGCTACACTGTTATCATCATGGGCGATACCAACTGCAACGGCAAGACCGACTCCGGTGATGCCGTGAAGATGCGCAACCACTACTTCGGCACGGCACAGCTTACCGGTGCGGCGCTGGAGGCGGCGGATATGAACCGCAACGGCAAGGTGGATTCCGGTGATGCGGTGAAGAACAGAGTGAAGTACCAGAATTGGGGCGGCTATAGCTCCACATTGAAGATCACTGTCTGATCCTTTCCCAGCGTAAACTTATATTTAGCGGTATATCCCGCACGCCGGGCCGCAGATGAGGCCCGGCGGCGGGAGGCCGTATCATGATCGAATTGAGAGGTATGAAATATGAAGGGATTGAAGAAGGGGCTGGCGATGCTGCTGGTACTGGTCGCCTGCCTGGCACTGACCACAATGGCCTTCGCCGCTGAGTATACGGTGCGGCCCGGCAGCAGCATCCGCGTATCTCTGACCCAGAGCGGTAACGGCGGCATTGACGGCAATGTGACGGTCAGCGGTGATGCATCTGTTACCTACACCAGCAGTGAAGCCGGCGGCGTTACCAGCGGCGGCAAGTTCTATCTGTACAACAGCGGCGCCAAGACCGTGACCGCGCTGGTGGGAGCGCCCAGCGGCGCCAAGATGGGTGATGTGTATACCGTGACCTTTACCTATAACGTGTATGACGCTGACGGCAACGACAGCGGTACGCAGACGGTGGTAAAGACCGTGACGGTGGGTGACAAGGACTCCTCGCCTGACGGCATCGGCGGCGGTACCGGCGTTGTGGACACCACGGAGCTGGAGAAGAAGATCCAGGAAGCCAAGGATCTGAACCCCAACGACTATAGCAAGGAGCGGTGGGATGCGCTGCAGGATGCACTGGCCAAGGCAGAGGAAGCGCTGAGCAGCAAGAAGCAGTCTGACATCGACGCGGCATTGAAGGAACTGACGGAAGCCCTGAACGCCATGCAGAAGATCGACTACACGGCGTTGGATAAGGCACTGGCCGATGCCAACGCCATGGGCGGCGACAACAAGGTCAACAGCCTGTGGCTGGCGCTGGCCGATGCGCTGAAGCGCGCGGACGAGGTACGCAGAACCGGCGATCAGGCGGCTGTGGACGCCTTGGCCGATGAGATCAACGGTCTGCTGGAGCAGCTTCTGGCCAACACCGCCAACGGCGAGTCCTGCAACATCGGTTCGCACAAGGTATGGCCGATCCTGTTCTTTGTCAGCTTCGCCGTGAACCTGGTGCTGACCTTCGTGATCGTCAAGAATGTAAACCGCCGCAAGCGGAATCGGAAGGATTCTACCCCGCTGGTGGATTACGACATCTCTGACGATGAATAAGACGTTTGCCTTAAAAATATGACGCACAGAGACCCCAGCGCCCTGCAAAGGGTGCTGGGGTGGAAGTGCCATTACGACAAGGAGTACGACAGTGGCGGAACAGAACTGGAAACGGAAGGAATACGAGACATGGGACGAGGCGTTCCGTGGACTTGCCCCCGCCGTGCGGCAGCAGTCGGTGCGTGTGGCGGCCTATACGCAGGTGCTGTTTGTGCAGGCCTGTGCCGATGGATATGGGAAGGACTCGCCTGACGGTGCGCAGGAGATGGATGGACAGTTCGCTGATGTGGCCTATAAATGCGGTATGTACCACCAGCTGGGCAAGGCGCTTGTGCCGCCGGAATACCAGCTGTGGCGCGGCGATTTTACGGCGGAGGAAATGGCGGTGTACCGGAAGTACACCTCTGACGGCCGCCAACTGATCGCGTCGCTCCAGGAGCGGGGGCTGTCCGCCAAAGAGCGGCGTACCGGTGCGGCGGAAACGCTGGAAACGGACAACATCCCCTGGCGGATGCAGCGGGAGAGCTGCCAGCAGCACATGGAGCGCTGGGATGGCAGCGGCTATCCCGAAGGACGGCAGGGCACGGACATCAGCCCCATCGCCCGCATCGTGGGGCTGGCCAAGGAATTGGACAGGCTGTCCGCCGAGACGAAGTCTGAAGAGCCTTTTGGCGAGGCCTTCGACGCGCTGTGCGCCAACGGCGGCGTTCTGTGGGATCCGGCACTGATCGAGGTGCTGCGCCGCTGCCGCAGCAAGTGCCGGGATGTGTACCGCAAGTACATACACTACACCATGACGCTGCCCAAGACCATCCCCCTGGTGGACAAGCGGAAGGATCGTGTCATGGGCCTGCACTACCGGCCCATGGTGGCGGCGCGGGACGGGAAGCCGGTGCTGTACGAGGCAGTGCCCTGGTTCGGCGGCATCGCCGGACGGCCCGGCGAGACGGAGAGCATGGACGCGCTGGCGGATGTGCTGCACCGGACAGAGATGACGGCGGATGTGTCGTTCTATCTGCTGTACGAGGCGGCGGACGCGCTGCTGCGTATCCGTAACTGCCTGCTGGACGTGAAGGCCATCCTCATGCCCCTGCTGCCGGATTTCTGGCGCGCCAACCATCTCCAGCAGTTTGCCGCGCTGTTTGATGACCAGCCGGTGAACAAGGCGGAGCTGTGGCTGGCAGTACCGGCGGAGTATGCGGCGGCGGCCGGCAAGGGCGCGCGCGAACTGCTGAGCCGGTATATCCGCAGCGGCCTGACGCTGGTGCTGGACGGCTGGGACCCGGCGGCGCTGCCGCTGGAGCAGGTGCAGACCATCGGCTTTACCCACCTGCGGCTGCGGCGGGAGCTGTATCTGCAGCAGGAGACGGCCAACACCATGATGGCGCTGGCGCAGAGCAGCATGACGCTGCTGGGCGGGAACGCCGACAGCGCCGACGTGATGGACTGGCTGACCGCTTGCGGCGTGACCGCCATGAGCGGCCCGATGACCGGTGTGCCGGTCGATGAAGACGAGATGATCCGCGACTGTCTGGTGCAGGAGCGCTGAGACAGCGGAGTGAAGGGAGGGCGGACAGAGCTTGGCTGGGCCATTTGACCACATACCGGAGGAGGTAAAGCGGGCGGCAGCCGAGGACGCCGCCCCGAAGACCGGCGGGACGAAGACCGCGAAGCGTCCGCCGGTGGACAAGCCGCCGACGGGCGGCGAGAAGAAGCAGAAGCGGCTTTTTAAGTACAGGCGCGCCAACACCGTCCTCACCGAGGATCAGGTGAAGGAGATCAAGGCGGGGCGCAAAAAGCTCCGCCGGGAGATGAAGCAGCAGCACATCTACTCCAAAAAGGAGTTCGAGCTGACCGCCTCCAGCCTGGGCCTGTATTTTGACAGACGAAATCCATTTGCATTTTTGGGCTGGCTGTTCCACGGCAAGGGACTCCTGGCGCTGCTGGGCGCATTGGCGCTGCTGCTGTTCGCACTGGCGGTGCTGTCGTGGGCGGTGCAGATGCGGGGACATTTTACCATCAATATCTCCGACGACATGATGCGCGAGGGCTTCGTGCTCAGCGAGACGGAGGACTTCCTGCATCCGACAACGCATCTTTTCAGCCAGCCTGCGACGGATGTCCCGTGCGTATCCATCGCCGACCTGCCGAAGGATATTGACCAGATCGACGGCAGCCATAACGCGGACTATTTTGCCTACACCTATTACATCCGCAATGAGGGAGAAAACACGGTGTCCTATAAGTGGCAGATAATGCTGAACTCCGAAAGCAAAAACCTGGGCGTGGCCGCGTGGGTGATGGTGTTTGAGGACGGGGAAATGAGCTTTTACGCCCGCCCCAGCGGAAGCGGCGGCGTGGAAGCGCTGCCGGGCTTCGACGATACCCGGCACGGCTACATAGACCCCGTGCTGAGGCAATACCTGGCCGATCCCGACCAGTACCAGCTGGTAAAGACGGTGGGCAGCGTATCCTATTACCGCGCCGTGCCGAAGAACTACGTGTCCGACGTGGTCATTGCCGAGGGCGAACAGAAAAACATCGAGCCGCTGGGCATCCACAAGTACACGGTGGTCATCTGGCTGGAGGGCGACGACCCGGACTGCACCGACGAGCTGATCGGCGGACACCTGGGCCTGGAAATGGGCTTCCGGCTGATCGATGAGCAGGGTGAGGAGACCAGCCAGCCGTGGTGGAAACAGTTTGCTGGAAAGCTGCGGTTCTGGAACGATAGCAGCGAGTAACGACGTATGAGGCGGCAGCCATCTCTGCCGTTTACATACCTCCGGCGGGAGGAGAAACACGCGGAAATGGTTTTGTTTTCCGGATACCCAATGCGGGTAAAGGGGGAGCGGCCAACGGCGACAGTATCGTAGGGAGCGGGCGTGCCCGTTCTGTACGGGTCGCCGGCACTGTAACGGTGCGGGTAGGTCTGTTCTCTATGATCGGCAAACGCAATACCTGCTGATGGCCGGCTGACCGTTACCGGCGGCGGGGCAGGGAAAACAGAGCCGTATCAAGCTCCGGCGGGAGAAAAAACACGCAATCGACCGAAAGGAGATAAAGAAATGACACAAGCACAAAGCAAGTCCTACGGCGGCGTGAAAAAGAAGCTGATGGGCGCGATCTGCATGCTGCTGGTGGCATCCATCATGATGGTATCCTCCACCTACGCATGGTTCACGCTGTCTACAGCGCCTGAGATCACCGGCATCAGCACCAGCGTCGGCGCCAACGGCAACCTGGAAATGGCCCTGCTGAACACGGCGACGTATGGCGACACCAGCCTGATCAAGTCGGCTGTGGGCAATTCCATGGATGCAGGGACGGCGGTGACTGAAGCCAACGTCACCTGGGGTAACCTGGTAAATCTGAGTGATAAAAGCTACGGTATGACCAATATCACTCTGATGCCGGCGCAGCTGAATGTGAAAGAGGGAAAGCTGGAAACATCCCCGTTGGCAACGGCACAGTACGGTGCTGATGGCCGTGTGACGGAAGTGTCCGGCACAACGGTTTCTGCCACTTACGATGGAACATCCTTCAAGTATGTGCAGGACCACCAGGATTACGGTGTCCGCGCTGTGGGTGAATCCAGCGCGATCACCCCGCGTCAGATTGCATTTAACGCGGCAAAATCCGGCTACCTGAGTGCGGTGGCGGCGGCCCATAATGCGACTGTCAGTGCCGTGAACAGCAATCAAAACGCGTTCATTCTGATTGCCATGGACGTGCTTGGAGGCAAAAGCGCTGCGGAAACCGAATATACGGTGGCACAGATGCAGGCCATGGTGGCTATCGCCAACGGCATAAAAACAGACTTCTCCACATTGACTGTTGCGCTTAAGAACGCAATCATTGCAAAAGCCGCAGCCAGTGATATTGATGATGATAGCGCAACAGCCGTCAGCACAGCATTGGCTTCTGTTGCGAAGCCCAGTGACCTGAAGACGGCGCTGGACAGCATCAATAATGTTGGTGGTATCGATAGCATTAAAACCGTAGTTGGTGAGATCGTTGCTGCAGACGCGAAGCTGGATAATGCCATTGCTGAACTGAACGAAAAGATTTCTGTTGGAGCGGCCGTGAAAGCAGATGTAATCTCGACAGCGGTAAATAATATTCTGGGCACTAACATCCCTCACGCGAGTGTGAAGGAAAAAGACACTGACAGAATGCCTAAAGAATTGTATCTGACTGGTGGAGATGGTGCACTTGCTACGCTGGCCAAGTATAACGGCACGTTTAAACTGGCCGAGGTGGCAACGATACCGACCTATGCCGGTTATGGCAACCTGAATGATACGGGTAAGAAGTGGGAGAATACCAAGGCTGGACTGGCAGACCTGACAGCAGGCATCAAAGCTCTGACGACCAACACGGCTGGCGCGACCGACACCAATATTACGGATTTCTATGGCTATATCATGGATATGGCCTTCCGCACCAACGCCGCCACCTCCAATCTGCAGCTGCAGACGGCCGGGATCAACCGCATCTATCAGGATGAGAATGTGACCGGCGATGCCCTTCAGGGCGCAGGCAGCACGGTGACGATGAGCAATGCGGCGGGGTTGACGGCTGATCAGTCCGCAAAGCTCCTGAGCGCCGTCCGCGTGGTGTTCTTTGATCCTGCAGACGGTACTGTGTTCGGTACAGCTGGCATTAAGCCTGACTCGATCAGTCGCACCGCTGATAGCACAAAGGCTGACCTGTATATGATCGAGAGCAGCATGACGATCCAGCAGAAGACCATCAGCCTGGGCCAGGATGCCTATAGCCCGGACGCTAACGGTGTCTATGCTATCAAGGATACTTATTCTGCCGTTCAGGAGAATGTCACTTACAGCAACTATGCGGCTACGCTGAGCCCGACCCAGTGGAAAGCTCTCCCTGCCAAGACCACGACGTACACCTCTGACGCGGTGGAGACTACTCTGAAAGCCGATAAGGCTGCGATCACGGCCCTGAGTCAGAGCACCGTTAAAAAGGTCTCTGTCCTGGTGTATATGGACGGCAATATGATCGACAACAGCGCTGTGCCGAATGCTGCTACTGCCGGTATGCTGACCATGAACCTGCAGTTCTCCTCCAGCGCAGATCTGGTGCCCATGTCCAACGCAAATCTGCGTAAGGCAGAAAAGGAGAATGTGACCTCTACACTGTCTATCGACGGCTTGGATAGCGTTACAGTCAAGGCTCAGCCTTACAGTGCAACCATAGTCGGGGCGAACCAAGACAAAGATCCGGTACAGAGCATCCAGTGGAGCAGCTCCAACAACGCTGTGGCCACGGTTGACGCGAACGGCCAGGTCAAAGTTGTTGGCGGCGGAACTGCAACTATTGTGGCACTGGTCAGAACCACCCACAATGTGTATGTTGCTTCTAAGGCGCTGAATGTGAGTGTCGCCAACGAAGGTGCGAAGATCCTGGTGGACGGCAAAGTGTTGGGCGGCAATAACGCAACGATCAACGTCTATCCTGGCGAGAACTTCGGCCTGAAGAAGGATGCGGTGCTGACGGCAGTGCTGAGCCCGGATAACACCACGGATACCATCAAGGGCGTCAAGTGGGAAGGCACAACGGGCGGTATTGCTGTCGATGAAACTGGTAAGATCACTGAATGCAATATTGGCAATAGCGCTGCAACCATTAAGGCGACCATCGCTACGAAGACGACAGAGAATGATGGTGCTCCGAATTATACTGATGGTGCAGTGACTGTCACTATTACCGTGCAGAACCAGGCTGCGGCGACTGAGGCAACGCTTTCTTCTAACGGGCCTGTTACGTTGGCTGCGAAGGAGAGTGCTGATACCGTTGTTACTAAGGTGACGGGCCTTACCAAGGCAGAAGGTGTCGCGGATGAGATCGTGGGCGTTTACGCGGCCAGCAACGTGTCCGGTGTGGAAGTGAGCGTCAGTAATGATTATACCGTAAATGCCAACGCGGGCGGCTGCACCGCTGCTACTGGCGGTAAGATCGTTGTGGTGACTGTGACTAAGTTTGGCGCAGTATTCACGAATGTGATCTCCGTGACGGTGAACGCTCCTGTTGAGCAGCCCTGATGTGGGCAGCTAAACCACAAATACAACCAAACAAGGCTCTCCCGCGCGGCGAGATGGCGCCGCGCGGGGGAGACCCCCGCACGAGGGGCGCTCCTGACCGCTCTTTGCCCAAGAGCGGCGAGGAATATCCCTTGTTATAAAACGGCTTTGCACCGATCCCATACAAAATCGCAGGAGGAAGAGAGTATGAAAAAGAACGCATTGAAGGCCCTGAGCTTCGGTTCACTGCGGGCCAAGCTGCTGTCCACGGTGGCCATGCTGCTGGTGGCGTCCACGCTGCTGGTCACGTCGTCCTATGCGTGGTTCGTGATGTCCACCGCCCCGGAGGTCACTGGCATCGACACCCAGGTGGGCGCCAACGGCGCCCTGGAGATCGCCCTGCGTACTGGTGAAAATGGTGATGTGTACGGTGATTTTGATGAAAACGCCACCGGAGACAGTGATGTTGATGCCAATAATACATGGGGAAACCTGGTCAATCTGGGCGATGCGAAGTATGGCCTCAATCAGATCACGCTGCTGCCCTCCCGCCTATTTATTGAAGAAGCGGGTACTGTTGGCGGAGTGAAGGCGTTCAGCGTAAATGAGCTTTTGCTGAAGACGCCTATCTACGGCGAGGATGGCCGCGTAAAGGGACTGGATAAGGAATCAACGGCAAACCTTGTATACAACGCACAGAAGGCGTCCTTTGACACCGAGGGAATCGGCGTGCGCGCCGTGGGAACTGCGGCGGATATGAGCGTGTATCAGTTAGGCATGAATGCGGCCAAGGCGCAGTTGTCCACTTATACTTCGGCGGCGCGGACAACGGCCAGCAATACACTGAACCAGAACGGCAACGGCGTGGCCAATATCGTTCTGGGCAAAGCGCTGGAGAAAAAGACTGACGGCTTTGCGGTGAAGGATCTCCAGGCGCTGCTGGAGCTGGCCAAGGGCCTGCAGGCATCCCTGAAAAATATCGAAACAGCCCTGCGCTATGTATTCGCGGGGTATTTAATGTCAGATGCCAGTGGTGATACGGTAACGGCAGAAAACTATCAGACGCTTGTGGCGGAAGTACAGACAAAGCCGCTGAATGAGCTGTTAAATACATACGGGGTGATCACCAGCCTTGTACCCGGTATAGACGGGTATGTCAATGCTCTGTTGGGTGATCAGACGAAAGTCGACAAAGCGGTGCGTGACTGCGCGAATTTGGTAGGTAAGGGTACAGCCGCCACATGGACTGAGATCAACAGTGCCATGAGTCCCTTGGTGGATTATACCAAGATGAAGTTGGGTGACAAGAGTGTGCCAGAGCTGGAACAGTTGGTGGCCGCCGGCAACTATAGTGAGATATTTGCGCTGGTGTCTGCGGGCGGATTGACCCTCTATGTGCCCAGCGGGAGCGGTGTGCTGTCAGATATTGCAGACTATGCAGGCGATTACACTGCTAAGGTCACAGTGGACCATGTTTCTGCATCGCTGGGTGGACAAACACTAACCTTGGATAATGTCGATGTGACAATGAGAACAGAGACTGGAGAGCAACCGGTTTATCTGACCAACTGCAGCAATGCCTTGAACCGGGCGACGGTCCGCGCCGCCGACGGCAGCGCCGCGATCACAGATTTCTACGGGTATGCCATCGATTTGGCATTCCGGACCAATGCGACAAAGGATGGCGAGGCGACCAGCAGCCTGCTCTTGCAGACTGAGCCGGAAAACCGTGTGTATCAGGATGATGACAGTAATGCGGCTTTGCAGGGCGGCGGGAGTTATATGATCTTCCGTAATACCTCCAATCTGTCGGCAACGAAGATGCTGCGGCTGATGAGCGGTATCAGGGTCGTGTTTATTGACGGAGAGAATAATCTTCTGGGCATTGCGGCGCTTGACACAACGGTGAGTCGGGGAATGTTCACGCAACTGACTGACGAAGAAAAGGGCGCGACAAAGATGTACGCATATCTGGACGGCTGGGGTGATCAGAATTATCAGATCTCGGATCTGGTGAATAAAGATGATTATGATGCTCGACCGACAGAATCCAGTGTGGTCTTCAGCGTAGAAAACGGGACGAAGACGATCAAAGCAAAGCTGTATATGTATGATTTTGATATGGATACCCGTGGGGACGGTGACGAAAAACACCTGACTGGCGGTATTTCCCTGGCAAAGACGCATCGGGGGAGCAGCGTGATTACTGCGTTGACGCCGGATCAGCAGAAGAATGTTACGGCGCTGGTGTATCTGGATGGCAAGGTCGTGGACAACTCCAGCGTGGCAGCGAACGCGTCACAATCTATGTCTGGTACACTGAATTTGCAGTTCAGCTCGGATGCGACATTGATGCCGGCAGAGATCACATCGCTGCGTCAGGGTGAGAAGGCAGACGGCGGAACAGGAAACTGATTTCCATATTTGAACTGGGAAAACAGGGGTTATTGTCAAAACTGCGTCCTTGCGGAAATAGGGCAAGCAGGAGGTAAGGTACAGTGAGAAGAGATACCAAACGTCGAATCGAATTATACGAAGGGAGACTTCCTCACGTGAGGGAAAAGCTCAGCGCTGCTGGCCTGGGCTTGCTGGTGGCGGCCATTGTGGCGGTATCGGCGAGCTTTGCCTGGATCACGCTATCCCGTGCGCCGGAGGTAACTGGTATCGCTACTACTCTGTCCGGAAATGGCAGCTTAGAGATCGCGTTGAGTAAGGCGGATGGCAGTCAACCGGAGGAATATGACATTGATGAGAATGCACCGGCTAAGACAGATGTAGTCAGCTCCAACTTGCAGTGGGGCAATTTGGTAAACCTGTCTGATGAGTCATACGGTATTGACAATCTGGCTCTGCGCCCCGCGCAGCTGAATACAGCGAACCTTCTGAATAGCCCGTTGTGGGGTGCGTCCTACGGTGGGGATGGGCGGATCACGCAGCTGGACTCAAACTACGCCTATGCGAAGTATAAAGATGGCAGCTTTATCACATCCAAGGACCTGGGCGTGCGCGCCATCGCAACGTACACGACCACGATAAGCGAAGCATCGCAGGCTGAGTATGTACGGGTCAGAGATGCAGTAACTGCGGCACATAATGCTGTGAATGCGGCGTACGGAAATGAACGAAGCGGCGTGGCAGCGAAATTCGGCGCGCTGGGTACAATGATCAGTAAGTATGCGCAGGATAAATTGGATAAAGCAAGTCCCGGTACCAACCTGGCGCCCTATATAGGGAACATGCTCCCGCTCTATGAGATGGTTCAAGAGGTGATGGAAAAGCAGAAGGATGCGTATGTGGCATTGGCCAACCTGCAGAGCTATCTGCATGCCAATAATACGGGGACAGTGTATACGCCACTGACATGGAAGGATCTGGAGGACAATAAGGAAGCCTATAATGCGCAGGACAGTAAGACAGACTCCAAAAACGGCGTGGTGTCTTTGGTGGGACTGGAGGACTTTATAAAGGACCTCGGTATCATAGAAAAAGATATAAGCCTGCTCCATCAGTATAAGGCGGATTATGAGCAGAATAGTACGAAGTACTACTGGGGTTCGTGGAGCAAAACAGAGAAGCTCGACCATCCGCTGTACGCCATTGTGGCCGACCTGATCGACTACACCAGTATGACCATCGACCTGAACGATGACGGCAAGGAAAGGAAAGTTGTAAGCCTGGGTTCAAGCGATGCCTCGGCGTTACTCAATGCAGATGGTAAAGAAAGAAAAGCCTATGTTTATGGTGGCGTGTTGAAGCGGTTGGAGCAAATGGCAATCGATGAGACATACCGTATCAACGGGCGGGCGGAGTGCACGATCAAAGTTTCCTATTTCCTTACGATTACCATTTATGGCAAGGCGTACACAAAGGCAAACGGAGCAAGTGACTTCAGTTTAAATTTCACCAAATCAACGGAGGGAAAAGAATTAGTTCCTTCGGATCAGGTGGCTGAGGATACGTATGGCATGGTGGTGGACTTCTGGGTTCGCACCAATCATGAGACCACAAAGCTGACGCTTGAAGGTGCTACGGTACTGAACGAGTCCGGCGAAGTACTCCGATATGATGGCGTAAACCGTATTTGGGGTGTTACGGGGGATACGGAAGACGGTACTTTGACCAGAGAAAGCACGACGCAAGGTGGCGGAAGTTGTTATGTCTACTACGCCGATACGCCGGAGGATCAGAGTCGGTCATTGCGTCTGCTGGAAGCAATGAAAGTGGCCTTTGTCAGTGCAAATGGCGAACTGCTGGCCCAGGGCGAAATGGATACGCAGAACTATTGGGCGCAGAATGGCCGCATCACTGTGCCTATGGTGCTGGATAGTGAAACGAAGACCACCTATACATACACGGATGAAAAAAATGAAGAGAAGATAGGGCGTGCAATTACCACGCTGCACATGGATGATGCGCAGCGTATCACGGCTATCATTTACCTGGATGGTACGCAGCTGACCAACGATATGGTTCTTGCGGCGTCTGAGATCCAGGGACAGCTAAATCTGCAATTTGGCTCGTCTGAGAACCTTAAAACGGTGGGCGATAAGAACCTTGTCGATAAGGTACGCCGCGTTACGGCGACTGCGAGCAAAACGGAACTGGACTACGATACGGCTACATCCGCTGGAGAGCTTACAACAGAGATCACATTGACGGTGGAGGGCGCAGAGCCTAAGGAGGTTACTGCGCGGTTCGTTCGCGCCATCAATGCGACGCAGGGCAGCCGTGAGCCTGAAATGACCTTTGATAAACTGGAAGACGGGACATGGACCAAAGAGTATAAATTTGAAGCGCCGGGTACGTACTATCTGCGCCATGTGCGGCTCGACGGTGTGGATTATGCACTGGAGAACCCGGTGTCCATTCAGGTCAAGGGATTTGATCTGAAGTCTGTTGGCTGGGGCGAGACGGTCAGTGAGGCATCTGTCCGAACCTCCGATGGTACTTACAGCGAGAAGGTATGGGTCGAGTTTGCCACAAATGATGAGAGCAAGATGCCTAACACTGTAGAGGCACGCTTCGTCCGGACAGACGGCAATACCGTCAATATCCCGCTTTCCCGCGATACGAATGGCGTTTGGAGAGGCACTGGTACGTTTACGACTTCCGGTGTGTACAAGTGGGAATATCTGGTTTATAAGACCACAGACAGCGCAACCGGTATCTATAAGGATATGGGCGACAGCAAAAAGACGCTTGACCTGGCGCTGGGCTTGTATGTCGGCGTGACGGATAAGTCCGGTACACAGACACAGCCCTATGAAGAGGGAAAGACGTACGACAAGGACGTGGCGGTCCGAATTTACGACAACGCAGGCAACACACTGGAGGGCCTGACGGGTGCGAAGTTGTTCTATTCCAATGGCGGATCGGCGAGCAATACGATCAATACCGATCTGACATGGAACGAGCTGGACAGCTGCTACGACGGTACGCTTCCCATTGTGAGAGCGGGACGTTATCAATTCGCGTATGTGTCGATGCAGGGCGGACAGACGCTGACCAAGGCGATGGAGAGCCCTGTATACACGATCATCAGCCCAGATCCCCCTATTTATGATGATAGTTCGCAGGCCACCTACCATGGCGGCACGATCCAGTTCGTGCCGTTGACGAATGATGCCCAGATCGACGGTATCAAGATCCTGAATTCCGCGTCGGCTACGATATCTGCGGTGGTGTATAACAGCGAAACCAGGGAGTATTACACGGTTGGCACGTCGGAGGTGAGGTATGCCGGTGACAGCTGGACGGTGAAGCTGCCGACATACGAGCGCACCGTTAGTGACGACAAGAAGGAACAGACGCAGGATGGTACATGGTCGCTGGTAGCACTGTGGCTCACGGATTGCTACGATGCGGAAGGTACTCCCCGCGAAAGTGGAAATCCCATCATCTGGGTAGGCAGCGACGATGTGTCGAAGAACTATGCCTCGACGCTGGTGGATGAAAATGGCAGCAAGCGCCCCTACGAAAGTAAGGACTTCTCCAAGCTGTCCACTACGGTGTCCTGCTCTGTAAGCGTTACCATGACGCCGGGAACGACCGCACTGGGCGATAAGACTTCCACAGAGTTCATGCACCAGTTTGCTGTGAAGAACTTGGATATGTTGGTGGCGATCAGGGATAATGCCGGCAACGAGATCCCGTCGGACAAGATCGAGAGTGTGCAGTTGTCGGTGGACTATACCGCACCCACGGATGATGCGTATGGCTATAAGGTACAGGGCGGCGCTAACAAGCACTACGATGTGTACTTTACGTGGGACAGTGAGGAGCGTGTATGGACAGCGGATTCTGCGGATATCTGGCAGTATGTGGGCGAATACAGGGTTCAAGGCCTGACTGTTACGGTAAAGGGCAATAAATCGTTGACATACGCGGCTGGAACGTCCGGCGTGCCGATGGCCTATACCATCATGACAAAAGGCCCGGACAGCAGCAACATCAGTCTGGAAGATGTAAAGCAGGTGAAAAAGGAGTTCGGCAAGAACAGCAACAACATCACCGGTACATTCTTGCAGTCGTACGATCTTAGCGATACGAACCTGAAGGTGTCGCTGAAGCCCAAGGATAATGCTGGCAGACAGTACGCTGTGCTGGATAACGTGACGGCGTCGCTGAAGCTGACGTATAAGAATGGGAAGACCGCCCCCAACGGCGGCTATACCTGGGCGGAAACCAGCGACTATGAAAACATCACGCTGAAGATGACCGCCGGCGACGGCGACGGCATTTACAGGGCCGGGGCCACGCCGCTGCTGGCCGGCACATACAGTGCCGCCATCGAGGTCAAGGTGGGCAAAAACACCACGACCATGAACCTTAGCGACATCAGTGCATACTCCAAGAAGCCAACGGTGAAAGCTGTAAGTGCGTCTATGCCGGACACCAGCGGGGCGTATTTTATGAATACGAACTCTGCTGCAAAGACGTATGCGGATGCAACTCCTGTCAAGGTGGAGAACTACGTGTCTCCGGATGGGGATGTTGCCACGGTATACATCAAGGTGGAGAAGTGGGATCAGACGGTTGGCACTGAGACGGCAGCTATGATTGAGTATGTGCTGCCAGAGGTGGAGTTGGAAATCGGCGATGCAGGTGCATTTGTGTCTGCAAACCTGATTGTACCGAACACAGCAAGCCCGAGTCATCCTGCGACTTACGAATTTAAGCCGGGAGTTTCCAGGCAGACTCAGCCAATCGGCTGGAAAGAGGAGAAGTCACAGAGTGCATCGGAGAGCGGGCTCTGCGGTGGTGAAGACGCTTCTGTGAAATATCATGTTTCTTATAATGCCGGTGAGCAAAAGATCAGTACGGTTACGCTGTTGGACAAACAGAATGTGGGGTATGTTGCGACACTTGCGAAGCCGCTGACTATCCGCGAAAAGAATGAGGTGCCGCCGACGCTCAATTATGCTAAGGTGGAAGGCTATAACTCATTTGACTCGGTCGTGTCCCTCTCCGGTGAGCCTATGGAAGTGACGCTGCCCACCCAGGCGGAATTTGGCACGAAGACCGCAGAGCAGCCTGTGTATCCGGCGGGATCTGGCTGGGGTACTCCGGTCAGCACAAACAGTACAAAGTACTGCTATGTGACAAAGTCAGACCCCCATACGAACAAGGTGTCCAGTGGTTGTAGCGGTTCAACAACGTACTACTATTATGATTTCACATATCATCAGTACGAGCGTATCCAGCGTGTCTATGAGCGAACCGATACAACGACCTTCTATAATGTGACCATTGGATTGACGGGATGGTCGATAGATGGAAAGACATATGCACCGGGAGCAAAAGTGACAGTGGACGGCGTACTGACAGCAACACCGCTCATCGGCCAGTTGGACAGCGTGTTCCTGCGAGAAGAATCTGTTACAATGGTTCATATAACAACGCAGGATGTGGCGGCTAACCCGGCGACCAGTTCCTCGAAAGGCCCGACGAGTGAAACGAAAACGGAAGCTGAAGCGGCAAAGAAACATCAGTTGCCATCAGGGTATACATGGTTCAATAGCAGCGATCCGTACGATAAGAGCGGCGTCAATACGACGGAACGGCAGGTTGGCGAAGACTATCCGAAAAACTAATAGGTCGCTCCCGCAGCACTTGGTGTGCTGCGGGAGCGAAGATGGAATGAAATGAGGAAGCTATGAGAATCGTTGTTGCATTACTGATCGGTACCGTACTGATGCTGGGAGTGCATTTGTTCTGCTGCAGGTGGTACTCATTGCCAAGAAGAACGGTAATTCTCAATGCGCCAGTACTGACTATATGTGGGTTTGCAGGCGTTAAATTGATGTTCTTTATTGAATCTGGCGGGTGGACGGGATTATCATTCTTCGGAGCGGTATTCTTTGTTCCAGTGCTGTATCTACTGGTAAGCCGATTGTTGAAAGCGAAGTGTTCGGATTTGCTGGATATTTCCGCGCCATCAATATGTATCATGTTGGCGTTGATGAAAGTGGAGTGCGTTGTGACGGGATGCTGTAAGGGCAAAATACTCTACGAGACAGCTGCTGGAGAGGTGGTACGTTTTCCCAGCCAAATAGCAGAAATGATAAACGCTTTATTCCTGATGGTTTTACTGATGATAATTATGCGCAAACAGAAAAACCGTGGGAGAATATATCCGTGGTTCATGGTGCTATATGGAATTACGAGATTTGGCTGGAATTTGCTTAGAGATACAAAACCGTTCGTGTGGTCGCTTCCCGCAGGGAATTTTTGGGCGTTGGTGGCGGTAGTAGTCGGTATATTATGGTTGCTGATGGATAAGAAAATGCGACCAAAGAGATCCGAACGATGGGTGAAGTTGAGTTAGGAAGTGAGTAGATATATGGTAAAGCTACCGAAAAGGCTGCTAAACAGCATACGCGGACTAGTGGCAAGTTGTTGTCTGCTCCTGTGTCTGCTGCCCACGCCTGCCTACGCCGTCGGCGGCACGACCGGCGACCTGAAATGGTCGCTGTCCGGCGGGACGCTGTCCATCGCCGGCAAGGGCGATATGACTGACTACACCGACGCGGTGATGCCGCCGTGGTACGACTCGGCCTCCGCCATTACCCGCATTTCTGTGGGTGAGGGCATTACCTCCATCGGCGATCTGGCCTTTTACGGCTGCGGGCGGGTGACAGCTGTCACCCTGCCCGCCACCGTGACCTCCATCGGCGACCGTGCGTTCAAGGATTGCACGGCGCTGATGGGACTGCGGTTGCCCTCCGGGCTGACCGACATCGGCGAGGCTGCCTTCGAGAGCTGCGAAAAGCTCACCGGTATTCGTCTGCCCGAGGGGCTGACCAGCATCGGCAGCTACGCCTTTTACCGCTGCTACAGCCTGACCAGTATCACGATACCGGCCAGTGTCAGCAGCATGGGCATGGTGGTGTTCGCCTATTGCGGCGGCCTGACGGGCGCGGAGATCCGCTGCCCCATCACCAAGATCCCGGACTGGACGTTCTACAAGTGTACCGCGCTGACAGCGGTGTCCTTGCCGGACACCGTGACCGAGGCGGGGGAGTATTCCTTCCACGAGTGCAGGCGGCTGGAGGAGATCTACTACGCCGGGAGCAGCGCCGACGGGCTGCTGGAGAGCATCCGGCAGGACAACACGGCGCTGGCGGCGGGCGTGTCCGTCAAGAGCGATGAAGCCTATATGGGCGCCAGCAGCTCGGATATAGACGTAAAGCCGGGCAGCAGCACCGGCAGCAGCAATTCAACTACCGTGTCCGACAGCGGCAACTCCACCATCACGGATAAAACCCAGACGGACTTTACCTTCACAGTGGACGGCAAGGAGAGCACGCTGGAGGAGATCAATGCCGCCAATGAAAGCGGCGGGCAGGTGGGCGTCGATGCCAACAGCAAGACCACCATTTCCGCCACGGTAGATAATTCCGACGGCTGGACAGAGGTGTCGGAGCGTATCGACGACGCACTGAGCCGGGGCGGCGACGGCAAGGGCCAAAAGCCCGGCGGCAAGAGCTCCGTGGAGGCCAATGTGACCATCTCCGGCACCCAGGTGAAGGGCGACGATCTGGCCAACATCGCCGGCAAGGATGTGACCCTGGAGGTCACCACCGAGGCCGGCGACAGATGGCGCTTTGAGGGCAGCAACCTCAATGGAAAGGACATGGCCGGCAAGACCTACGACCTGGGCTACACCATGGAGCGGGACGACAGGGACGAGCTGGAGGCCGACGCCTCCTATAAGCTGAGCTTCAGCGGAAAAAAGAACCCGGACGGCACCGTGGCCGTGGCCCTGCCCGGAGACAGAGCGGGGCAGTACGCCACCCTGTTTGAAAAGTCTGCCGGTAAGTACGATGAGTTGGAAACGGTGTTGGTGGACAACGGCGGCAATGCGTGGTTCGGCACAACCGGCGTCAGTTCCCGCGGGGATTACTATGTGGCCGTCAACGCGAGAATAGCGGATACGGCCAACGCGACCATCCCCCATACCATGTATGAGCAGTACGGCATCGAGCCGGAGTATACATTGACGGACGCCGAGGGCAACTATTACGCGGTGGGTGAACGGGAATCGTCCTGGGGCATCACCAAGAAGCAGTTCGGGTTCTACATAGGCATCGGCCTGGGTGCAGTGATACTGGTGGTGGCCATCGCCATGATCAGCGTGAACATCGTGAAAAAGTCCCGGGCCAAGGCGGCGGCGGAGCATGCGGCCGCCTTGGGCGGCGGCGGTACAGACGACATCGATGAGGACGCGCTGCGCCTGGAGATCCTCCAGGAAATACTGGCCGAGCGGAGGAACAGCAAAAAGAAGGACTGACCTCTGCGCGGCAGAAAGGAGCGCTGATACTTGCAGACGACGGTAAACGGCCAGCGAAAACGCAGGGGCGTGTATATATGGATTTTGCTGATGCTGAGCATCCTGCTGGTGGCGGCCTCCTACACCTGGTTCTCCATCTCCCGCCGCCCCCGGGTCAGCGACATGAAGCTGTACGTCAACGCCCCGGTGGGATTGGAGCTGGCTCCGGCCTACAACAGCGAGGAGTGGGTGCAGCAGCTGAATTTCAATGAGCTGGTGGAGGAGACATCCATTCTGAAGCCTGTCACATGGTCACAGGAAAAGAATAAACTGATGGCGATCACCTACGGCCTGGATGGACGTATGACCAACCAGTGGGAGGAACTGAACGACGAGGACAACGCCAATAAGCAGAGCAGCGACGGGTACTATACCATGTGTACGGTCTACGCCCGTTCGGATGAGCCGATGAACGTGTCCTTGTCCCCTGCGGTGCAGCTGAGCGACGGCAGCTCCGGTGCGGGAACTTACGTGGTAGGAACTCCTGAGTGGGACGGGAACACAGTCCGGCACGAGGACGGCGGCAGCGGCGCACAGTACGCCATACGGGTGGGACTGCGTATCACGCCGGTAGATCCCGGGACGGGACAGGCTGCCGGACAGGCGGAGTTTTTCATCTACGAACCCAACTGCGACCAGCATGTGGTGCAGGCGGGGCAGAGCTCCGCTGAAACAGGTTATGTTGCCACGCAGAGTATAGATGGAACGGACAGTCTTATCGACGATGCACATCTGATCCGCCAGACCACGTCTACCTGGACGGAGGCAGATCCGGTGCAGCGTACCGTGGTCATGTACCAGTTGGGTGAATTCCTGACTGATACAAGATTGTTTTCCCTCCAACAGAACGGCATGGTCAGAATGGATGTCTACCTCTGGCTGGAGGGGCAGGATGTAGACTGTACCAATGTCATTGGCAACGCGGCGAAAATATTTGCCAGCATCCAGCTGCAGGGCGACGCCGGACACGGCGGGCTGGTGGAAATTCCATGACGCCCCTGAAGAGATGAGAACGGCAGAAAATGTGATTGTCGTTTTTATATGTCCCCGCACTTATTAACCGGAAGGGAGAAAAACATGAAAGGTATCCTGAAGAAAAAACCTGAGGAGATCGACGAACAGCAGCTCAACGCTGAGGCAGAGGCCATCGAGCCGAAGGACGCAAAGAAGCATAAGATCATAAGTACCATTGTAAATGTGATACTGGTCATCGCTATTGTCATTGCGGCGACGGCTACATACACATCCTACGTGTCCACGTCCGGCAACGGCGTACCCACGGTGCTGGGCCTGCGGGTGTTTTCCATACAGACGGATTCTATGTACCCCACACTGAACCCCGGCGACCTGATTATCGACAAGGCGGTGAAGGATTCCAGCCAGCTGCAGGTAGGCGATATTATCACCTACTGGACAGTTATCAACGGCGAGCGAGTCCTGAATACCCATAGAATTTCCCAGATCTATGACGGCGGCGGGCACCTGATCTTCGAGACAAAGGGTGATAACAACAGCATCAGCGACTCTCTGACAGTGCATGAGTCTGAGGTGGTAGGTATCTATTCCAGCCGCATTGCCGGTGTGGGCAAGGTGTTTGACTATCTGCAGACCAGCACGGGCTTCCTGATCGTGGTGGTTATTCCGGTGTTCCTGTTTTTCCTGTATTATTTGATCCAGTTCTTCCGCGTACTGTTCGAGTATCAGAACGTGAAGAACCGTATCAAGTATGAGCAGGAGCGCGGCCGCACCGAGGACCTCATTGATGAGGAGAAACGCAAGGTGGAGGCGGCACACAAAGCGGAACGTGACCGCATTGAAGCGGAATTGCGCGAGAAGCTGAAGGCGGAGTTGGCGGCGGAGGAAGCTGCAGCTGCAGAAAAGGCCGATGCGGAGGCTAAGGCCGCTGAAGAAGCGCGCCGCAAGGCGGAAGAGCGGGCTGCCATCGAAGCGGAGCTGCGCGAGAAGCTGAAAGCGGAGATGATGGCAGAGATGCAGCAACAGAAAGAACCCGCTGCGGATGCGAAGGAAACGGGTATCTCTGACGAGAAGTAAAGAAACGGCGGCGTAAGCTGCGCGAAGGAGCAACCTATGGAAAACTTTATGCGCTACTTCTACCAGGATATTGGTCGGGTCTTCCGCGCATTTATCGAGATATTCAGTTCGTTTTTCAACTTTCTGAACTACCTTTTCAACTTCCCCATGCGGATGAAAATCATTGAATCCTACGCAGACGACTTTAGTACGAAGGACTGGATCATGCTGTTGGTGGCAAATCTGGCGCTGGTCGCGGTGATCGTTCTGATCATCATCCTCCTAATCAAGCTCTGCAAAAAGCTGTTCCGCTTCCGCGTGCCGGTGAAGAAGTACGACGAGATGACCAAGCAAGTCCGGCAGCTGCAGCGTGATCTGCTGCGGGCCAACTATGAAAAGGACAAGCTGCTGGCCATGAAGGTGGCGGAGCTGGGCGGTGACAAGCAGGCGGTTCTGGATGAGCTGGGCGACCTGCCGGAGGAGAACGAGCAGGAGAAGGCGGACGGTGGGGAGGATGAGAACTTCAACCCCAACCGCAACACCTTCAAATCCCCCTGCGTAGACCCTAACGCCAGCCGGTTCTTCCGCCTGACCACGGTGGACAACTTCTACAAGACGCAGTATGTGCCGCCGGTATATGACAACGACATCACGCTGCCGGAGTTCTGCGACAGATTCCGGCGCTATGCCGCCAGCCAACTGCACCTGTACTACGACCTGGACATGATGCGCTACTTCGTGGCTTCCATGGGCACGGCCCGCATCATCATCCTGCAGGGTATTTCCGGTACCGGTAAGACATCGCTGCCCTATGCCTTCGGCAAGTTCGTGGGGGTGGACACCAGCTTAGTGTCGGTGCAGCCATCCTGGCGCGAGCGTACGGAGCTCTATGGCTACTTCAACGAGTTCACCAAGAAGTACACCGAAACGGACTTCCTCCGGGCGGTGTATGAGGCGAACTATTACCGGGATCCCCATCTGGTGATCCTCGATGAGATGAACATCGCCCGTGTGGAGTATTATTTCGCCGAGATGCTCTCCATCCTGGAGATCCCCCGGAAGGAGGAACAGCGCATCGACATGGTGACGGCTACATGGGACAACGATCCCTGCCTGATTCGGAATGGAACCATTCCCATCAGCGACAACCTGTGGTTCGTGGGCACGATCAACAACGACGACTCCACGTTTGCCGTGGCGGATAAGGTGTACGACCGTGCCGTACCCATCGACCTGAACAGCCGCGCGGAGGCGTTCGAATGTGAACCTACGGATGTGGTACATATCTCCACGGACCACCTGTATGCGCTGTTCGCCGAGGCAAAGGAAAAGTATTCGGTCGATCCGGCCATGCTGGACAAGCTGGAGGACTTCAACGCATACCTGATCAAGAATTTCCGCCTGGCGTTCGGCAACCGTATCATGAAGCAGATCGGCGACTTTGTGCCGTGCTTTGTTGCCTGCGGCGGAACGGAGATGGAGGCGGTGGACTTTATCGTGGCCAAGAAGGTGCTGCGGAAGTTCGAGTCGCTGTCCCTGGGCTTTATGAAGGACGAGCTGACCAAGTGCAGCAACTACCTGGATCGTCTGTTCGGCAAGAACAAGATGGTCGTGTGTAAGGATTATATTGAACAGCTGAAGAAAAATAACTAACGAGGTACGCCATGGCAGATGCAGGAAAGAACAAAACGCTGATAGACCCTATTTATCAAAAATACGTTCGCAGTGTGGTGCGCGCGCTGGGCAGCAGCGAGTTCTACCGCTTCTTTATGGACAGCATCTCCAAGGCGGACAACGAGTTCCAGTTTTCCAACCGCAAGGTGGAGAAGACGGTGGATCTGACGTGGGTGGATGCGGTGGAGGAGTCGCTGGAGGGATTTCAGAACATCATCTCCATGCCCCGCAACGTCATCCAGGAGGAAGAACTCATCGTCAACGTGGCCAACGCGAAAAAGGCCGGCGCTGACACAGTGCGCCATCTGGCGCAGCACGCATCCCTGGTGGAGGACTTCGACGAGAGGACCGGCAATGTGCGTCCCAGCCACCTGATGCAGAAGTACCATGAGGACTCCGTGGCGCTGTATGAAAACCGTTTGGTTTACACAGCCATGGAGAGCGCCTACCACTTTGTAAAGATCCGCCACGACGCGCTGTTCAGCGCTATGAGCGACGAGTTTGGCGCGAAGCTGAAGCTGCGCTCCGATATGGACAGCGCCACGGAGCATATGCATTTGGATATGTATCTGCATATCCGCAGTATTGAGAGCGCACTGGACACCGATGCAAAAAATGCCGATGTGTTCAGTCGTATTTCCCGCATCTACCGGGTGCTGGGTATGTTCATGGGCACACAGTTTGCCCGAGAACTGAGCAAAACCAGTCGGGTCAAGGGCACTATCACCAAGACGAACGTCCTCAAGCGCAATCCTAACTACAGGAAGATCGTCAAGCTGATGGAGTTTCTGCGGCAGTACGACGAGATCGGCTATACCATCAAGGTGGTGGAGCAGGCGCCGGAGATCAACGAGAGATTTCAGCAGGACATCTACCACAACATCATGTTTAACTACCTGGTCCTCAAGGGCTATCTGGAAGATCCGGAGGATCGGCAGGTGCCTGCGGCGATCAAGGGCCGGCGTCAGACACTGAAGCCGAAGTTCATCAAGCAGATCGTGGAGGAGCTGACAGAGGACTACGACCTGCCGGATGTGGAGATCCGCAAGGTGCTGATCGAGGAGCTGACAAAGCAGCAGCTCATGCAGGAGGAGGTGGCGGAGCGCCGCCGGCTGGTGGAGGAGCAGGCACAGCGGAAAAAGGCGGAGCAGGAACGCATCAAGGCGGAGAAGGCCGCCGAGAAGGAGCGCCTGCGCCAGCAGCGGGAGGCCGAGCGGGAGCGTATCCGTCAGGAGAAGGCCGCAGAGGAGGCCCGCCTCCAGCAGGAAAAAATGGAGCGGGAGATCGAGGACCGCCGCCGCAGCGGCCTTTTGAAGAAGGAGCTGCGCCGCTTCAACGAGGAACTGGCCGACCGTTTGTCCCAGCGGGAAGCGGCGGCAGAGGCGGCCAAGGCCGTCAAGCAGCAGGAGGATTTTGCGGATGCAGCCCGTCTGCTGGAGGAGACGCAGCAGCGTAAGCAGGAGGCTGTCGAGCGCATGGAGCGCCGCCGTCAGGAGGAAGCCCAGCGTTTGCAGCGTGAGGAAAAGGCGGAGAAGGACCGTATCCGTCAGGAAAAGAAAGCGGAAGCGGAGCGCCGCCGGCAGGAAGAGGCAACCCGCCGCGCCGAGGAACTGCGGAAGCAGCAGGAGGCGGAGGAACGCGCCCAGCAGGAGCAGCTGGCGCGGGATATGGCCGTCCTGCAGCCATACCTGGATGAGGTGAACATTTTTACTGAAAACAGGGAGAGCAGGCTGCGCCTGCGGCGGAGGAGGAGCGACGCCGTGCGGAGGACGCAAGACAGCGCGAGGAAGCCCGCCGCCGGCGGAGGGAGCAAAAACAACTCGGCAATATTTGATTTAGACAACAATGGCGTCATAATTACGAAGGGAGGGGCTGGCTGTGAAGAAAAAAGCATACATAAAGATCGCTTGCACGGCGGCCGCCCTTCTGTGCGCCATGGCCATGATCGTCATGAGCTCCTACGCCTGGCTCACCGCGTCCACCAGCCCGGTGGCCGAGGGCATCCAGGTGGCCGTGGGCGGCGGCAGCACCATTCTGCTGGCACCTGATGTGGTAGATGAGGATGGCGTGCATTACCCCGGCACGTTCGGTGCTACGCTGCGGCTGGACGATCTGCTGGACGCCGATGCGCACAGCGGCCTGACGCCGGTCTCCACGGCAGATGGTCTGAACTGGTATCTGCCGGTGTACTACACGGAGGATGACCCGGAGGTGCGGGCGGGGACGGCCAAAGCAGGAGACCTGAAGCCCTACGATCAGTTTCTGTGTGACGAGACGTTGACGCACGCCAACCTGTCGGCTGACGATGAAAGTGCCGCCGAGGGGAGCTATCTGTACGCTGATTTCTGGGTGGTGTCGCCGGGCAGCCGCTATGAGCTGCGGGTGTCCACCAGCAACGATGCCAGCGGCGCGGGCAGCTATGTGGTGGATCTGCCCCAGGTGGTGGAAACGGAAGATGGCTTCGCCATGCAGACGCCGGAGTACCCGGCGTCCGAGAGCCTTCGCGTGGGCTTTCTGGTGAATCAGAACGCCGCTGCGGAAAGTGCGGCCGCTTACGCTGCCAACGGCGGCGACCAGCGCTATACCACGCTGATGGGCGGCTATCAAGAGAAGGGAAAACCGACCTCGCCGCTATACAGCTACAACACATTCCACATCTACGAGCCGAACGGCAGCAGCCACTCGGCGCAGGGAGAAACGGGTTATATCGCCACCTATCCGCTGGGCCGGAACGACACTTCCGTTACCGGTATACCGGTGGGCGGCAGACTCAGTGTGCAGATGGCCAGTCAGTGGGAGGAAAATAAGGTCAACGACTTGTTTACAGCCAGTGTGAAGCAGGCACAGGCGACAGGCACGGCGACTGCGGCAGACGTGCAGGCTCAGCTCTATAAGACCCTGGCCGGCCGATCTGACTATGTGAACAAAGGCCAATTTATCCAGAACACTGACAAGCTCTATGCGAACTTGGAAGAAGACCACACTGTTTTGCAAGCCACGCTGGAGCAGATGGCTAAAGCAGGGGCTAACGAGAGCAACAGCATCGTGACGCTGGAGCGCAATGTGCCTCAGCGCATCCGTATGTTTATATGGCTGGAGGGACAGGACGCGGACTGCGTCAGCGGCGCGTCCGTCAGCGGCTTTGCCATGCGTATCGAGCTGGCGGGCAGCACAGTAAAATAAGAGACTATGGAAACGAAAGCAACGAAACGCCGCGTCGGTGACGTTGCCAGCGTGGCGGTGTTGTGCGCGGCGGTGCTGCTGTGTATCACTGTTGCGCTTCAGGTGGCAGCACGAGGCTATGCCAGTGTGATGGGCTACAGCCTGTTCCGGGTGATCACCGGCAGTATGGAACCCACCATCCCGGTAAACGCTGTGATCGTGTGCCGCAGCACGGACATTCACGATGTGGCCGTGGGCGATGTGGTGGTATTCCGCTTGGCGGATCTCAGTGGCGAGAAGATCATCACCCACCGTGTGAGCGATATCCACACGCAGTCGGATGGCACGGTGACGCTGGAAACGCGGGGTGATGCCAACCCAGTGGCGGACGGCAAGCCTGTGACGCAGCAACAGCTCATTGGCAGGGTGGTTTGGTATTCCGATAAGGAAGGCGGTGTGACCAGGGTGATAGGATTTCTCGGAGGATCGATCGGGTTTCTGGCCTGTATCGTGTTCCCCATCCTGCTGCTGGGCGCGCTGATCCTGCGAGGCAGCATCAACTCCATCCGCCGCCAGCTGCAGGAGGTGGCCAGGGAGATGGATGAGGCAGCGGCTTTGGATGAAGGCATTGAGCTGACGCCGGAGGAATATGAAGAGATATACCGCAAGGTACGGGCAGAGGTACTGGAGGAGCTGAAAAACGAACATGAGTAACAGAGAATTGGCGGAGCGCAGCAGAGCCTCCTTTGGAAAAATATGGAAGCAAGCCCTGTTCGCTCTGGCGGCACTGGCTACGCTGGGCGTGCTGCTCTATTCCCTGACCACGGCCTGGTATACCAACGTGGCGGAGACCACAGAGCTGGTCTTTGAAACGGAGAGCTGGGGCTTCGAGGGCCAGGTCAAAGCGCTGGACACGGGACTGCTCTTAGCACCGGGACAGAGCGCCTGCGCCGCGCTGTCCGTGACCAACGACGGAGAGCAGATCAATCAGATCACGGTGACGGTGGACAAGTCTACCATGCCGGAGGAGCTGCAAAAGCGCATCTACTTCTATGTGCCTGCCGCGGCAAAGAAAAGTGACAAGACGGCGGACCGCGTTTACCTCAGCACCTATGGCGGCTATTCTTACCGGGTCATGCCCAAGAGCACCCTGCTTCTGACGGCGGACAGCGCGGCGGATGCCCCTGTGCGCTGTGAGTGGGTCTATGATGTGCTGGGCTATTACGTCTACGGCACGCTGGACACGAAGGGACAGCTTATAACCGGACGGGAGGGCGTGGAAGCGCCGGTCTATATCCGACCGGTGGAGTATGACTACGACAAGGCCATTTTCCAGGATGACAAGCTGCTGACAGTGGGTGAGGTCAAGGTGGATGACTTTGTGAAGGAGCTGCTGGCCGCCGACGGGTACAAAGACGCGGGCAAAACAAAAGTCGGCGACTATTACGCCGTGAACACCACCGGTACGTCCGGGACTGAGCAGACCGGCCTGTGGCTGTATCTCTGCACGCAGCCGGAGATCAAGGCGGCCACTGTGCTGGATACCCGCATCGGGACATACCGCTATCTGTTGGAGCAGAAGGACGAGCAGGGGAACTCTATTGCGCTGATTGCGGATCAGACCGAGAAATACGGGGATGTGGCCACATTGTTGGATGGCGCTAAGGCCACCATTCAGATCGCCGGGCAGAACCTGCGGACGAGCATTGCGGACGTAACCGAGGCGGAGGGCCTGACTGCGGCACTAAAGCAGGGCGAAAGCGTCCGGCTGGCCGGAGATATGACGCTGGAGGAGGCCGTCACCATCCCGGCGGATAAAGATGTGATCATCGACCTGAACGGCAAGCAGCTGACCACCGCTGTGGTGGGGCAGCCGGTGCTGGAGAGTGCGCCGGGCAGCAGCATCACGGTGCTCAACGGCACGATCGACGGCGGCAGCCGCGATACGGCGGTGCAGCTGGTGGGCAGCAGTGCGGCGTTCAGCGGCGTAACCATTCAGGGACGCCTGCTTATCGACGACAAGAACGAAAGCAACGAAAGTGGCACTGTCTCCGTGGTGCGGCTCAGCAACTGCACGCTGAAGACCGTGGGCGACGAGCAGGTGGGCGTTCATGTATTTGGCAACGGCGCTGCGTCCAGCAGCCGCACGGTGCTGTTGGTGGAGGACTGCACCATCGAGAGCACCTTCGCCGGTATTCTGGGCAACGGCTCGGACGACTGCTACGGCACGGATATTCAGGTGCTCAACAGCACCGTGAAGGGAAAGTATGCCGGCATCTACCAGCCCCAGCGGGGCAGCCGCCTGCTGGTGCAGAACAGCACAGTGGAGGGCATGACCGGCATAGCCGTCAAGGGCGGCACGGTCACGATCCAGAACTGCATCGTCAACGGCACGGCGGAAGAGGGCTTTCTTCCCACGGAGGATCAGGTTAAGGCCAGTGGGAACGGCTGGCTGGACACCGGTGCAGGCGTCTATGTGGAGGCCAATTACGACTGGGCGGACGAGATTACCCTGACAATCACGGACAGCACCATTTCTACCAAGACCCTGGATGTCCCGAATGTGCTGATCGTGGGCGAAAAAGCGGATGCGGTGACAGCAAACAGCAATTATTCAAATACGAATACGAATACGAATGCGAATGACCAGTCATCCGGCATCGGATGACAGACCATAGGGAGAAGCAGCTATCCATGAAAAAACGGGCAGGGACAAGTCAATATGCGCTGTGTCTGGCGGCGGTGCTGCTGCTGGCGTGCGGCATTTTGCTCCTGGGTACGGCGCGGGCGCGTTTTTCGTCCTCCGTTTCAAAGGAGGTAGCGCTTCAGGCCCGGCCGCTGGAACCGCTGCGGCTGACGCCGCGGGACAGTGGTGATACATGGCAGATGGTCGATGGCAGCTGTATACGCACATTCCTGCTGGAATACGACGGTACGCAGGAGAAAAGCGACGTGACCGTAGGCGTTACGCTGCTGGCCAGCCTGGGCATTGAGACACCGGAAGCACTGGACATCACGCTGGCGGTGGAAGAGCCGAACGACACACCCGTTACCGAACCGGAGAATGGGAGCGTTGAGGGCGTGGACACGGCGGACACAGCGGAAGTGCCGCAGGACGACACGCTGGATGCTGCGCCTGAAAAGAAGATGGTGACGTATCGCGGCGTTGCGGAGGAAATTTCGAAGGGATCGGCGCTGTGGTATTCCTTTGGCCCTGGCTGGTGCTACCGGTTCTGCCCGGTGACGTCTGTGCAGAGCACGGTAGACGGGCAGGCAGGGAAGATACAGGAGCAGGTCGGGTCGGAAGTGACATGGACGGTCAAGGCCGGTGAGCGGTGGCAGAAGACCATAATGGTCGAGGTCAGGGCTGATGCGGACGTTCGTTATGATGCGCTGCTGCGGCTGTGCGCCAACGTGCGCGGCGAGAAGGGAAACGAATGACAAAGGGACTGCGGACAACTGTATACGCGGCAGCGGCGCTGACTTTGGCGGCGCTGCTGGTGCTGCTTTTGATGCCGGCACAGGCGCGTTACCTGCGTACCGCCCAGTGGCAGGCGTCCTATGCCGCGTCACCGTCTGAACTGACCAGTGACCTCCTGGCGCTGCGGGATGACAAGGCGCAGCTCCTGCTGGCGGACTGGAGTCCGACGGTGGAGGAGACGAAGACGGTGACGTTTGACATGACCTGCCCGGCAGAGCTGCTGCAGATGCCGACGGTCGAGGAAACGGCGGAAACGCAGCCTGCAGAGCCTGTCTCGGTAACGCTGGGCGCTGTGGATAAGAATTTGCAGGCAGAGACGCAGACGAGCTACTATACTGTAAGCGACGATGTGGCCAAGATCACCGTGGACTTGAAGCTGACGGCGCAGACTGTGCCCAAAAGTGCGGTGGCGGTGTGTATGCCCATCCGCGTGAAGCTGGCGGGCGCGGCGGATACCTGGTTTGGCGGCAAACTGTGCTTTACGCTGTGTCCTGCGGCAGGGAGCGGATCATCCGCTGAAGAACTGGGGCTTTTCAACGATGCGGCCAGCATGACGGAGTATGACCCAGCGCAGCCCTTTTATGTGCAGTATACGCTTCCCGCTGGCTGCACCGCGGCTGAAATGAAACTGGACGGTGCAGGCTTCCCGAGAGGAACACGGTTCAGCACGGACGATGGCATCAGCTATTCGGTGCTGTGTGAGGATAGACCGATCCCGGTGGAGGCGGGCAGCCAGTCGCTGCTGGTGGATATGAGCAGGGCGACTACGGGGATTGGCAACAGAACGCTGCGGCTCACCGCCAATGGCCAGGACGGGAAGGTATTTACCGATACCCTTGCGCTGACGGAAAAAAGCTGGAGCGGCGATGGGGCTGCCACATATACGGAGGATGGCCTGCCTTCCATGCAGATTCAGCCGTGGAACAGCGGAAGCCTGCGGGTCACGGCGACCGTGGAACAGCTGGCAAGGGTGGAAGAGCCTGTGCTGACGGAGAAGCAAGAGAATACAGCCCAGCAGCAACCGCAGACCACCGTTAAGTATGTCAGCGCAGACAAAGTGGTCCAGATCAAATGGACAACGGCGGTTGAAGGGGAAGATGCGGCGACTGAGGGCAGCAGCTCCGCCAACGCCGCGGAAACGCAGACCCTGACGCTGCTTCCGGCAAAGGATGTCTCCCGTGTCCCTGCCGGTACTTACCGCGTGACGATCTGCTGGAAGTGCAACGACGTTCTCATAGCGGAGCGTGTGATCCCCTTTTTTGTGACCCGGTGAAGCGCTTGAAGACGTCCCCGTTGGAGCTTCGGTAGTGGCTTTTATTTCCGGCTACATTTGGTTTGTTTTCCCGGCGTAGAGTGGCTATTTTCGCCCAAATCGAACATGCAGCGTCCGTGAAATACATAGCAGCATTGACAGTGTAGTAAAGGGATTCCCGGCAGATTGCGGAAAACGCAGCCTGCTGGGGATTTTCATTATTCAATTTTGCAGCTTTCTCGTTGCAAACATCTCAAAATTATGATAGGATGGCATATAAAGAATATATATCCAAGATAAAGCAGGGATTATAGTGAAACGAATCAGAAATGGATTTACGTTGATGGAAATGCTGATCGTCATTGCGATCATCGCTGTATTGATAGCGATTGCGATCCCGGTATTTTCATCACAGCTTGAAAAAACCCGAGAAGCGGCTGACCTTGCAAATGTGCGCTCCGCTTATGCACAGGTATCTGCAGAGGCACTGCTCGGGAATTCGGAGACCACCGTGACCGTTGACCTGAAGCAGAAGCGGGCCGACTGGCAATCGGTCGATCCGGTGAATATCGGCGGTATCGTCCATTACAAAGATCAAGGAGACACGAATAATTGGAAAGGCGTTGCTGCGCCGAATGGAACCTGTGTTGTTTCATATAATGAGAATTACGGAATCATTCTGACTTGGAGCGGGAAAGCCGACCCTTCTGCCCCCAAGTATCCGTTTAACACAAGCGTGACGGATTTTTTCCCACTTCTATATAGTACAGACTTTTGGAAAAACGGCGCTGTAAAAACTCACTCCAACTTCGAGTTTGACTCCAGGTGTCCGAAGTCAGATTATGTTCCGGCTATCTACGAAGCAATCGGAAAGTTGGACAACAGTCTCCTGCAACAGCCGGACTGCACATGGGCCTATCTTGGCGACGGAAGAGACAGGCAAGAAGCAAATCGGTATCTTTTCTGGACGTCTCTGAACACTAACGATGTCGGAGCCGGAAAAAACATCCCCGTAATTATTCAAACCGGCGACGGGAAATATTACGTTGCCGAAACCACGACCGGCGAGCGAAAAAAAGACGGCAAAACCTATGTTGCCGTTTCTCAATCACTTGTTTTGCAAAAGCAATATAAGGAAATCCTGGAAAAAGGAGAACAGTATTCCTCCTTGGAAGCAGCATACGATGCCTATCTCAAAGCCTTGGGCGATTCCAAGTATGATTCGGTTCGCCAGTCTTGAGGTGCGTTGCTCCGCTATAATCGCTGCCGAATCGACCATGAGGTAATCTGCGGGAACAGCCGCAGGCCATTCAATGCGATGGCCTGCGGCTGTCGGTATTTTTTGATTATGGCATCCCACGGCATGGGGTATGTATCCCCGGCTCTGCTTTTTGCCGCGTCCTATCGGACAAAGAAGCGATAAAGGGTATTCTCGCGGTATGTCACACCGGCCCGCAGGATGGGAGAAGGAAATGCCGCATGATTCACAGCGTCCGGAAACCGCTGTGTTTCCAGGCAGATCCCGTGGAAAGGCCCATAGAGTGCCCCTTGCTTTCCGCTGCGTTCCGCCAGCCATCCCGCCGTATATAGCTGCATTCCCTCCATTGAGGTGGTCATTTCCATTCCGATGCCAGTGGCAGAACACCACAGCTCCGCCGCCGGTGCTTGCCCCGCATTGAGAACATAGTTGTGATCATATCCATGCCCGCCGTTCAGAGATACATTGCGGAGACGGCTCTTCATCTCCGTGGGAGCACGGAGGTCCAGCAGTGTCCCCTCCACCTCCGCCATCTGTCCCGTTGGGATGTTCTCTCCATCTGTCGGCGTATAGTGGTCGGCCCGTACCGTCAGCACATGGTCATCCACTTCGCCGCTGTCGTGGCCGCCCAGATTGAAATAGACGTGGTTCGTCAGGTTAACCACGGTGTCCTTCTCCGTCGCTGCACGGTACTCTATGGTGAGCGTACTGTCTGCCAAGCGGTAGGTGACCTCCACACGGACAGCGCCGGGGAAGCCCTCCTCCCCGTCGGGGGAGGTGTAGGTGAACGTGACCGTATTCTCGGCGCAGGTGAAGTCCCACAGCTTCTTGTGGAAGCCCTCGTTTCCTCCGTGGAGGCAGTTCGCCCCCTCGTTGGCCGTCACGCGGTACGTTGTACCGTTGATGGCGAACTGCGCCCCGCCGATGCGGTTGGCACAGCGCCCGATAGTTCCGCCGAAGCAGGCATCCATGTGCCGATAGCTTTCCAACTCATCGTAACCCAGGCAGATGTCCGTCATCTTGCCGTTTCTGTCCGGCACATAGATGCTACGGACGGCTGCGCCGTAGGGCAGCAGCCCCACGGCACAACGGCTGGTGGAAAGCTCTATGACAGGGACCTCTTTTCCACCCAGTGTCCCAAAGGGTCTCAGTCGATACAAGGTTTATCCCTCATAGCCGTTGGGATGGCCGCTGTGCCACGCCCACGCGTCGGCAACGATCTGCTCCAGACTGCGGCTGGGCTTCCAGCCCAGCACCTCAGCAGCCTTTTTGTTGGAGGCGATCAGGACGGAGGGATCACCGCTGCGGCGCGACTCCGCCCTCACCGGTATCGGCCTGCCTGTGACGCGGCGCGCCGTGTCTATGATCTCCCGCACGGAATAGCCCGTTCCGCTGCCCAGATTGAACACATCGCTCTTACCGCCCCGATCCAGATACTCCAGCGCCAGCAGGTGCGCCTCCGCCAGATCCTTCACATGGATGTAGTCCCGCACGCAGGTGCCGTCTGGCGTGGGATAGTCCTCGCCGAAGATGCCGATATGCTCCTGCCGTCCCAGCGCCGTTTTCATCACCAGCGGGAGCAGGTGGGATTCCGGCTCGTGATCCTCGCCGATGCCTGCCTCCGTGTCGGAACCGGCGGCATTGAAGTAGCGCAGCGCCGCATAGCGGATGCCATAGGCTCTGTCACACCATTTCAGCATATTCTCGATGGCCAGCTTTGTGGCGCCGTAGGGGTTGGTCGGCTCGGTGCGGTCGCACTCCTCGATGGGCTGCTTCTCCGGCTCTCCGTAGGTGGCGGCCGTGGAGGAGAACACAATCTTATCCACGCCATGCGCCTTCATCGCCGAGAGCAGCGACACCGCGCCCTCCACATTATTCCCGTAGTATTTCAGCGGATCAACAACGCTCTCGCCCACTAGGGAGCAGGCCGCGAAATTGATCACGCCGTCGATCCTGTTCTCCGAGAATACCCGATGCAGGAAGGCGGTGTCCCGTAGATCTCCCACGCAGAACTTCTGCGCTCCCTTGACAGACTGCCAGTGCCCGGTACGCAAATTGTCCACCACGACCACCTCATAGCCCTGTTTGACCAGCAGTACCGTCATGTGGCTGCCGATATATCCGGCACCGCCAGCCACCAAAATGGTTTTCATACTCGCGTCCTCCTTCTTTCATACACTTTGAATAAACCGCAGAAAGGCTTTCTGCCCCTCCGGGGTGCGCTTAAAGACGCCGGCGTGCTCCAGAACCGTGGCGAACACCGCGCCCACCTCCTGCCGCAGCAGATCTTCGGCGTTTTCCGCCGTGAACACATGGCGGCTTTTCAGCTCCTCCGCCCAGTCCGCGTGCTTGGCCAGCGCCTCGTCCCGGCGCAGATCGTCGCCCCGCACCAGTGCCCGCGCTACGCCGTCCAGCTCGTCCTTCAGCCGCGCCGGAAGCACCGCCAGACCCATGACCTCGATGAGGCCGATGTTCTCCTTCTTGATGTGGTGCAGCTCCTGATGGGGGTGGTACACCCCCA
>ERZ824978.767-NODE-767-length-41277-cov-13.379166_pt1 | contig 41277 bp, 43 predicted proteins | sample MGYA00519860_ERZ824978 | MGnify/ENA primary metagenome ERZ824978 (study PRJEB31778, sample SAMEA3449184) | human gut metagenome | biome: human gut; feature: human-associated habitat; material: faeces | place: United Kingdom | collected 2010/2012 ... | reverse complement strand
GCACATCCGCTCCGCCCACCCGGACGCTGCCGCTCTGCACATCAAAGAACCGGCAAATCAGGTTTGCCAGTGTGGATTTGCCGCCGCCGGAGGGGCCAACGAAAGCCACCATCTGACCCGGCTGAATTTTCAGCGAAACGCCCTTGATAACATCCGTTTTGCCATCATAGCTGAAATGCACATCCTTCAGGGACACAGAGGCATCTTTCGGATGCCGCGGATGATCGTTTTCTGGCACAGGTTCCGCATCCAGAACCGAATCCACACGAGCCAACGCATCTGCCACAACGAGTTCATTTTCGCTCATGTACATGATGCGGGTCAGGGTCAGGGAGATTACCGGGGTAATGATGATGTAGAACAGCAGGTTCAGCAGAAATTCCGAAGTCACACCGTTCCGGGTGAACAGAAGCCCACCTACAATCAAGAAAGCAAACACACCGTTGATTGCGGCAGTATAGAGCATCATCGGCATCCGCAGCTCTTTGGTGTAGGCAATGACCCACTTTTCGTACTCATCAATGGTCGCTTTGAATTTTTTGAACGAAAAGACGGATTGCCCGAAGGTCTTGACTACCGGGATGCCGCGGACATACTCCACGGCCTCGTTAGACATTGATTCCAACGCATTACCGTATTGCCGCATTTTGTCTGCCATCCGCCTTCCTGTCATGGCGGACATGATGACGAAGCCCAGTGCCACCGGAACGAGACTCAGCAGACCCAGCCGCCAGTCGAACACAAGCAAAAGAACCAACAGACCTATGGGTGTTGCCATTGCATTATATTTGTCCGGCAGCTGATGGGCGAGAAATGTCTCCGCTGCGCCAGTACTCTCGTGGATGATCTTGCGCAGCTTACCGCTGCCAAACGTCTCCGTAAAGCCCAGCGGCAGTGTGGCAAGGTGTTCGGAAACCTCCAGCCGCAGATTGGTCGCCACCCGGAACGCCGACAGATGGGAGCACATCAGTGCCGCAATGTAAATGAGGTAAGCCAGCACCGCAAACAGCACTGCCATCCAGCCGTAATGGGGGATGTTCACCGCCTGCGCATAGTCCGGCGCGGCGTTCAGCACATCCCGCAGGATCTTCCAGATGTACACAAAAGGCACCAGCGCCACCAGCGCACTGACCGCAGACAGCACCCACGAAGCGTAGGTGAAATATCGGTGGTTCCCGGCGTAACCCATCAGCCGGGAAAGATCGGACTGTTTTTTCAATTAAATCACATCCTCATTTGAAAAACGGTATGCGCACCCGCTCTGTTCAAACGAATGCGCATATGCGGTTTATTTGGTTTCCGACAGATTTTCTGTGGCGAACAGCTCAATGACATTTTCCATGGTCGCCTGATCATAGTTCTCCGCGATGGCCGCTGCGTTCCAGTAGGCGTAATTGCCCTCGAACCAGCTTTGCAGGTCGCTGAGATCTTCGGCATAGCGGAACTCCAGATGATAGGTGGTCTCCATGGTGTCAGGTGAAAACGCAAAATAGGTAAACTCGCCGGAATTTTCATCCTCGCTCTGATAGAAGATGAAGCCGTTTTCGTTTTCCTCATCCAGCAGCTTATAGGTGTGGGAGAAAACCTCCTGTCCCTGCGCGTCCAGGCCGGTGATCGTGTGACCGTCCATCACGAACTTGTCGATGCCGCCAAGAAAATAGCAGTTGAACGCCATGCTGTCCGGATCTGCCTCGTATTTTTCCGCAGCTTCCGGACCGTAAGGCTCCGCCATGCACATCCCCAGCAGCAGATCCGTGGTGGCCTCTGCGTTCTCAGCGCCTACTATCGGCGCGGTGGCATCGATCCAGATATTCCGATACTCGGACTTTGACAGCTCCGGAAACAGCTCCACATAAGTGCCGCCGATGCCGGTCAGATAATCGTCGGTCGTCGTGCTCTGGTCAGCCGCCGGCGGCGTCTGTTCATCTGTTTTCGTCTGGCCGCAGCCGGCAGCCGACAGCAGGCAGATCACGCAAAGCACAAAAGCAGCAAATTTCTTTTTCATACAGTACCTCCTGAAACTTCTTAGTTAGTGTCCTCTAACCACCGCGTATTCTAACATGATTCGCGTTTTCAAACTACTCCGTTTTGGTTTCTATGCTCCGTTTTACTGCATTCGTTTTATCAGCGCGATAGCGGGACGGTGTCTTCCCGTACCGCTTTTTAAAGCTCTCCGAAAATTTGCTGGCGTTGTCATATCCTGCGTGCTGGGCGATCTCTGTAATAGGCTTCCTGCTGCGAACCAGCTCCACCGCTGCTTGCTCCAGACGGTATTCCTTGATGTAATGGTAGACAGGCATACCATAGGTCTGCTTGAACAGCTTTTGCAGGTGCGACACGGAAATCGCGTGCTCTGCCGCCAGCTGGGCAAGGGACACACATCCCTCCCGGTTCGTCAGCAGATGATCCCGGAGATGGTGTGCCAGTGCCGTCTGCTCGGCAGAGCAATACGGATCCGCAGCACGTTCCTGCGGAATGCGGCCCAGCAGCAGCATCAGCTCCAGAACCTTCAGCTGCAAAAAGCCGCGCTCTGCGTAGGAGGCGCTTTCATAAAGCTCACGGAATACATGCTCGCAGCGCGGACCGGCGGGGCCGACCATATACCACTTGCTGCCCAGAAGATTCTGCTTGAGCGCGGTAAAGTCTATGGGAAATGCCGGAGCATTCAGACGTATCCAGTGTCCTGCGGCTGCGGGATCGATTTCGAGACAAAGGCCCTCGTAATAGCCAAGCGGAAAGTGTGACTCCGACTTTGTCCCGTGCAGCCCATCGTAGCAGCTGATCGCCATGTCTCCCGGTTTCAGCAGAACATGACTGCGCATGGAAAAGCTGGTTTCGAAGCGTCCGTTGATGCAGAAGTTGACTTCCAGCACGCCGACCTGTGTGCGGATCTCCGTATACGATCCCATTTCCAGCTGCATCAGCATCACGCTCACGCCGTCAAAGATCCGAAAACAGTGAATTTCTCCGTTTCCGTCGGCGTTTTCAAAGCCGCCTGTCTGACCGATCGGGCAGGAACCGATATTGGTTTCGTCATGGTAAGTAATGTGAACGATGGTCAACACCGCCTTTCTCCAATGGAATGCCATGCGCCTGTGCCGATGCCGGCGTTTACTCCGTGCTCGTCCATGTGTGGATGGCTGCGCTCACGCGGCGGTCAATATCCTGGCGTGTCTGTCTGCACGCTTCCGGAAACTGCTTTGCTGCCTGAAATGCCAGACGGACGAAGAGACCTGCTCCCACAGGCAGCATGATCTTCAGCATTCCCTCCGGGAAAACAAAGTGGGTGCCGTGGGCATAAACCGCCGTCTCAACCTCGCATTCATGGGGCTTTTCCGCAAGGCGCTTTTCCATGCGGTGGATGTATCTGGCGGCATCCCACAGCACGTCGTCCTCCGCGCCGATGAGCAGCAGCTTGCCATGGATGTTCTCGACGGGAATATACTCCTCCGGCTCGATCGGGTGCGCCGCCTCGGAATCGTCAAACAGCTTGCGGGAGTTTACCATATCGCCGGTGCGTTTGCTCTCGGCGGCGATACAGTGCCAATAGTCCGGGTGCTGATAGCAAAACGGCATATAGGGCAGCGGTTTGCCTGCGTAGGAAAACAGCGATTCGCCCTCGACCGGCCACTCCTTGCAGCCGTCCTTCTTGCCCTGCATAAAGCCCTGCCACACAAAGTCGCTGGGCGTCATGGCAATGGTCAGGGTGATATCCGGGAACATGGCAGCCGCTGTCAGCGCAAGCGTTCCGGTGGTCGATGCACCGGCAATGCCGATCTTTCTGTTACCGTTAGCTTTCAGCCATGAAATTGCCGTCTCCACACGCTCAAGCGGGTAATTATGATGTCCGTAATCTTTTTTCGCGGGCGACATTGTGAGCACGTTTACACCGTACCCGCAAAGCCATTTCACTGCCGAGCGCGCAAGCCGATCCTCCGGATCATCCCCGATCATCGCGATGACCGCACAGTCCGATCCGCCGGCACACGCCCAATACGCACCGTAAAAGCCGGCGGTTCCCACATCAAAGTGCTGATGCTTCATTGCTTTCCCTCCATAATGTCCTTCACCAACTGCACCCAGCGCTCCGGATAACAGGCCAGCAGCTCCTCGTGCTGCAAGTCCTGCTCGTGAATGACTGGGTTTGCAAAGTGCCGTTCATAGCGCTCGCGGTATTTCTCACCCATTTTGAGCGCATAGAAAATATGAATCTCTGTTCCCGGAACGTTGATCTTGTCCGGCAGCGGGGTGACAAGGTCGGAATAGAACTGATTCTTGCAGCTCTGCACGGTCACATAGGGTCGTGCGCCGCCGAGCATCTCCATGAACGCTTGCACATAACCGCCCATTTCCGACTTTCGCTGCGTGAGGCGTTTTTGCAGTAATCGACTCTTGAACCGTCCGCCCCGTATCACCGGGTAGATCAGCGGCAGCAGCAGATTTGTTTGCAGCTTTGCCGCAATGGGAGATGCTTGGTCAAGATCAGAGCTGCCGAGAATTCCGTAATCCATATGAATATTCCCCCGCGCCGCCAACAGCCCTACAAAGGAGCCGCCCAGCGAGCAGCCGTAGGCCGCCCGGATATGTCCGCCGCTATGCTCCTGAATGTAAGTTTCTATTTTCTCTGTTTCCTCCAGTATAGTGGGAAACTCGGTATGTTCCGTCTCATCGAAGCCGTCGTAGCTGATGCAGAGAACGCGATAGCTGTCCGCCAGCAGCGGAATGACCCGTCCAAAATTGCCCTTCCAGTGGCAGCAGGTGCCGGGGAGCAGCAGGATGACCGGCGCGTGCTCCGCACCGAAGGAATAAACTTTCATCTTCCCACTCCCTTCAGGAACCCGCTCTTTGCCATTTTTTCCGTGTCGTCCGATTCATCATAAGCGTCATAAGGCGCGGTGGGGTCGGGAACCCGCTTTCGGAACGGTGAGCAAAGCTTGTCCTTATGGGCAAAGGCGAACTCGAAGTTGTCCGTCCAGCCGGTGTGGCCGGTGAGGAACAGCGGGGGTAATCCACGGCTTTGCAGCTTCTGCTCCAGCGCCGCCAGCGACTTTACCGCCAGTTTGTTGCTTTCTGCCAGAGAGGAAATGAAGCTGTAGCCGCCGTCCGCGCCGAACCAGAGAGTGTCGCCGGTGAAGAGATATTTGTCGTCAATGAGATAGACCATATGCCCCCATGTATGGCCGGGCACGAGAAAGCACTCAATTTTGATGCCGTCAATCTCGAAAGTCTCGCCGTCATGCAGCAGCACCTTTTCGTTGTTAATTGCGACCTGCGGCAATTTATAGAGATGATAGATGACTTTTCGCCGCACCTCGCCGGTGAGATACCGGTTTTCAATCTCGCCGATATAGAGCTTTGCGCTCCGGAACAAACCGGGGCTGTCTGCCTCCACCGCGCCCACGTGGTCGGTGTCCTGATGAGTGATGAGGATGTGCCGGATGGACTGCGGGTCGATGCCCAGCCAGTCCATTTTTTCTGCCAGCCGGTCGTAGTTGTACCCGGCATCAATCATGATGGTGGTGTTGCCCTTGCGGTAGAAGAAAATGTTCGCCACCCACTCCCGCACGCAGGCCACGCGCTCATCCACCCAGCCGGTATTCAGCGGCTTGAATATTTGCTTGCCGCGGTACATCTTGCTCATTTCTCTTTTCTGAAATTCGGTCGCTTTCTTTGACATCGGTATTTCCTCCTTACAGCAGCAGCCCGAGTCCCGCAAGGAGCAGGGAAATCACGGCCATTCCCAGTGTTCCGAACAGCCATTTCTTCTGCTTGTCTGATTTCGAGATGTACGGCATCAGATCCTCTGTCCCCGGTATTACCCACGCCTTGGTGTGTCCGACCCAATAGCCGTCGATGCCAAGCCGGTCGATGAGATTCATCACAGACAGGATTACAAAGCACTGCCAGAAGCCGCCCCAAAATGTCTGCGCACCGTTGATGGCATACACGCAAAGAAGCACATAAAAAAGGTAGATTGGAATGCAGATTGCCTTGAAGCGCAGCGCGTTCCGTTTGATCTTCTCCCTTGTGGTCAGCCCCAGTGCGATGCATCGCTCCTGCACCTTTTCGTCATACAAATGCGCCATGCCGACAGCGCCCTTGTGGATGCCGACAGCGCACACCAAGACCAGCAGCGCCCCCAGCCCCAGTCCTTCCAGAATCGTTTGCAGCAGCATTCCTTATTCCTCCCGCTTCTGTCCTGTCACGCAGAGCCAGCCCATTTTGTTTTTATGGATTTGAACATTGCAGAATCCAGCGTTTTCCAGAAATGTTTTTAGCTCATCGCCGCTGTATATGGTCATACCGCCGATGATCTCCGTCCACTTCTCATCCTTGTCCGTATCGCCACTGCTCTCGTTGCAGATGAGGAAGGTCCCGTCGGGCTTCAGCACCCGGCAGACCTCCCGAAAGCACTGCGGCAGATCAGGCCAGAAGTAGACCGTTTCAAAGGCCGTGACCGCATCAAACCAGTCATCTGCGAAGATCATATCCGCCACGCTGCCTTGCAGAACGGTGCAGCGCCCCTCCGCGATGGCGGCCTCGTTGACCTTTTGGGATTTCTCCACACTGACGGGGGAATAGTCAATGCCCTTGACAATACCTTCCGGGCATTTTTTCAGCAGTCTCTTGATGTTCGCCCCTCCGCCGCAGCCGCAGTCCAGCACCTTGGCGTCCGGAGTAAGCTCCAAAAAGCGAAGTCCCCACCGTGCCACAGGACTGTGCCCCAGGTTCATCATGGCGACCATGATTTTCCCGCCAAGCCCCACAGGCTTTCTGGTGTTCTCAAAAAATGACATCTTATCACACCTCCGATTTCACACATTCCGCATAGGTCAGCGGGAAGGATGCCTTCAGAACAGCGCTTTTCCGCACCGTCCAGCCATTCTGACTTAGAAAGCGCAGGTATTCCGCACTCGTCCACTTGCTGTGGAGAGGAAAGCCTGCCAGCTTCATGAAAAAGGCTTTGACCTTGCCGGAAAACGAGTTTCCCGCGTGGGTGAAGGTCGGCGAGATGAGCACACCATCGTCCTTCAGCACCCGGCGGATCTCGGCAAGGGCTTTCTCCGGCTGCGGCACGATGTGCAGCGCGTTGGACACGATCACTACATCAAAGGACTGGTCGGCATAGGGCAGGCGGAACATATCCTGCACGGAAAAGTGCAGCTTTGCCGAGCAGTTGCCCCGCTTCGCTTCTGCGATCATTTCCGCAGAGGCGTCCGTCGCCTCGATGTGCGCCGCTGCGTTCACGATGTTTTTAGCAATCAACCCCGTGCCGGTGGCAAGCTCCAGCACCGTTTTGGCTTTCACGACCGGCCGGATCAGCTCATACATCTTTTCGTATGCCGCACAATCCTTCTGCATGAAGCGGTCGTACCAGCCGGCATTTCTGTCCCAAAAATTCTTGTATTCTCGCATCTCTGTCATTCCTTTTAATGTTAGATTTATCTAACTGATATGTGTAGTTGTACGGTTAGTGTATGCTAACCATCGCGCCTTGGAAAAGCCGCATTGCTGCGGCCTTCCACTTATTCAAATAACTCCCTGCAAGCACCGCACACCAGCGTTTCCAGCACCTGCGGATACAGTTCCCCGATCTGCTCCTTGTGAGAGACGGTCAAAATCAGTCCCCGCACCGTGGCGGAAGCCAGAGAGGTACCGCACCTTGGCACAAGGTCATATTTCTCCAAAAGCAGACGAATGTGCGTCTCGTCATCATGGTAATGGACATTTTTGATGTCCTCCGGCAGTCTTTGCAAAAGCAGCTTCGCATCGTTTTCGATGAAAACCATATCTCCGGTATCAGACAGCCGTCGGCAGACAGCAAGAACCGCCTTTGCCGCACGCTCCGACGGCGGCAAGCCGTCAGCTTCGCGCAACGCCTGATCCGCCACTCCGTAGAGTTCTGCGTGAATGCCCTCCAAAACCGCGAAAAATAGCATTTCCTTGGATTCGTAGAATTTATAGAACGAGCCCTTCGCAATACCGACCGCCTTCGTCAGCTGATCCACGGAGGTTTTCTTCATTCCCAGCGTGACAGCGCAATGCCTCGTTTCCTTCAGCAACGCCTTGCGGAGCTGCTCGGTCTCGTAAGCGGTAAAAGCCAAGCCCGCGCCTCCTCAAATATGACCGTTTTGGTTCTTCTAGTCATATTATACCGCGCTTCTTTCTGGTTTGCAAGAGGTGCAGGGAAAAAACTCGCTAATCAAAAGGAGTGCCGTGTTGCAGAAAGAGACGATGGAATTCCGGTAATCATTGTCGCCGCGGTAAAAAAATCGGAGCGTAAAGGGGCATCAGACCGAAGCATCCAAACGCTGCGTTCTGATACCTATTTTGTTTCATATTGCACAGATGGGTTGATTGCAAGGAGAAGAACAGGAGTTCACACAACATGAATGACATATTCACATAGCCGCCACAAGGGGAAATATCCTGCGTGCTGATTCCAGTTGCCGGGAATGTAGCGGTAGTTGCCCTTGCGGCCTTTGACTTGAAAGAACTGCCATGCGCACCATGCGTAGCAGTCCCACACAAGCAGCTTGAACATATCGTCACATACGACACGGTCATACTTGTCCGTCCGCAGCACCTCATATGGGCAGAGGGGCAGCTCATAGGCGGGCTTCCACTTCTCCGCAAGCTCTCGCGGCAAGCTGTAAAACAGCGTCAGCCACGATTTATCGCTGTCCTGCGGTATTTCGATGATCTCACCAGGCAGCACCACAAGAAAACCTTTCGGGCCTGTCTGCTTATCCATCAGCGTCACCTCCAATTGCTTTTGTATTCAGCCCTCTACTATATGTGGTATGAGAAAGACTGAATTGTTCCAATGCTTCTAAACTTTTTTGAGATTTTTTGAAAATCTCGGAATGGATGGGATCGGATTGATTTGAGACAATTATGCCTAAAAGCTGTGAACAAGTCTATTGCTTTTCGTAACGGCAAAAAATAACGGGTATCCGGCTCTCACCAGATACCCGTTATTTCGTTGCCAATCCCGCCTGACAGATGCCATAATCGTAATTTTTAGAATTACTGTCTTATGAGCACCCATGCTGCGGCGGGGGCTTTCTTTTGATATTATCCGGGGACTGTTCAATGGGCTCTGCTGTTCCATTTTTCAAATATCCAGTGGATGAAGGGCGCGGCGACGAACATGTTCCAGAAGAAGGCCATCGGGAAGTTTTTCATGGCCGTTCCAATCCAGATGGCCGGCAGCCGAAATAGCAGCTGGCCACCCAAAATGACTTGAAAAAGGATGGACGCGATAAGGCTCATAAGGGGACACATGACCAATATGGTGCCGGCCTGGCGCATAACGCGGCAGAAATAGGGGTTATCCTTGTCGGGGGCACAGTATTTTGCCATAAAGGCGGCCCCGGCCCGATTGCCGACCAAATTGGAGACGATAAAAACGATCACGCTCATCCCCACTGCTTCCTTCAGTGCTTCGAGAAACACCGGATAAGTGATGGACGAAAAGCCCTGTCCCACGGTTAGATTGTAACCCATGCGGATGGCGATATTGTAAACCTCCATGCCATATGCCATAAAAAATGACATCAATATCCCGAATACGATCCTTTGTGTTTTGGTCTTTGGCATTTTACTGCCCTCCTGTAAAAGAAATAATAAAGAGCGTAATCTTTTGCACTTGCAATAGACTACGCCCATAGGACTTATTTCTATTAGAAGAGATGCTGCGGAATTTTAGATCACACTTTTTACGAGGAATAGTATAGCACGCTTTTTCCCCGGATGTAAGTCTTTTTTGCGGGCTTTCCTTAAAAGGCGACCCGGCCGGGGCATTTCCGCCGCATAAAGGCGGGGAATTCCTCCAGGGCGCCCTTGGTGAAGGCGGTCTTCTCCAGCAGCAGGGCGGTTTTGCCGGGGAGCTCCAGCAGATAAAGCCGGGGGCTCTGACGGACGGCTAAAATCTGCTCGTAGCGAAGGTCCCCCTCGGAATCTTCCTGATGGTTGTGGACAATGACCTTATCCTCATAGAAGCAGAGGGTGGCGGTGACCTCACTGCCGTATTTCTTAAAATTGCGCTTGGCGATCTTGAGCGCGACCCGCGCGGGCGCGCCGTAGGTGGTCATAACCAAAGCAAAGGCCGCCAGCAGCAGAAGCCCGGCCCACAGACTGATGCCCCGCCGAGCAAGATCCCAAATGGCGGCGGCGACCGCCAAAACCGCCGGGATGATGCCGACCAGCAAGCTCCACCGGGGGACGGTGGCCCGGGCCATTTCGGTCAGGTTCTGTCGGGTGAGGGTGGTGGTATTCTCAAAGATGCTTTCCATGGCGTCCTCCGGTCTTTTGGGTAAGAATAGTGGGAAAAGGCTCCCCCATCGCCCGATGAGGGAGCCGGCCAAATGTTACACTTATTCGAGGTTCTTCTTGAGAGTCTCCAGCTCCTCCCACAGCTTGGCGGGCAGACGCTCGCCGATGGAGGTATAGAAGCCTTCGATGTTCTCAGCATCCTCGCGCCACAGGGCCTTATCGACGCTGAGCAGCTCATCCAGCATCATGTGGGTGAACTCCTTGCCGTCGTTTTCCAGACCCTCGATATCAATATCCTTGACATAGGGCAGATAGCCGATTTCGGTCTCGCGGGCGCTGACCTTGCCTTCGCAGCGGGCCAGGATCCACAGCAGAACACGCATATTATCACCGAAGCCGGGCCACAGGAAGTTGCCTTCATCATCGGTGCGGAACCAGTTGACATGGAAGATCTTTGGGGCCTTATCGCCCAGCTTTTCGCCCATCTCCAGCCAGTGGCCGAAGTAATCGCCGACATGGTAGCCGATGAAGGGACGCATGGCCATGGGGTCACGGCGGACTACACCGACAGCACCGGTAGCGGCAGCGGTGGTCTCGCTGGCCAGAACAGAACCTACAAAGACGCCGTGGGCCCAATCGCGGGACTGGTAGACCAGCGGAGCGGTCTTGGCGCGGCGGCCGCCGAAGATGATGGCGGAGATCGGAACGCCATTGGGATTCTCATACTCGGGAGAGAGGCAGGGGCAATTGTGGCTGGGCGCGGTGAAGCGGCTATTGGGATGGGCGCCGGGGGTGCCGTCGCTGCCGTCCCAGGGCTCGCCCTTCCAATTGAGCGCGTGCTTGGGGGGATTCTTATCCAGCTTCTCCCACCAGACAGTGTTATCCTCCAGGTTCTGCACCACATTGGTGAAGATGGTATTCTTGCGGGTGGTGGCCAGGGCATTGGGATTGCTCTTGGCATTGGTGCCGGGTGCTACGCCAAAGAAGCCGTACTCGGGATTGACAGCCCAAAGGCGGCCATCGGGGCCAATGCGCAGCCAGGCGATATCATCGCCGACGCACCAAGCCTTGTAGCCCATATCGGCATACTTCTTGGGCGGGATGAGCATGGCCAGGTTGGTCTTTCCGCAGGCGGAGGGGAAAGCGGCGGTGACATACTTGGTCTCGCCCTCGGGATTTTCGATGCCGAGAATGAGCATATGCTCGGCCATCCAGCCCTCGGATTTGGCCTGGAAGGAGGCGATGCGCAGGGCGAAGCACTTTTTGCCCAGCAGCACATTGCCGCCGTAGCCGGAGTTGATGCTCCAGATGGTGTTATCCTCCGGGAAGTGGACGATGTAGCGGTCCTCCTCGCAGAGATCCTTTTTGGAATGCAGGCCCTTGACGAAATCATCGCTGTCGCCCAGGAAATCCAGCACCTTTTGGCCGATGCGGGTCATGATAGCCATGGAGAGAACGACATAGATGGAGTCGGTCAGCTCGATGCCCACCTTGGCAAAGGGGGAGCCGACATGCGCCATGCAGTAGGGGATGACATACATGGTGCGGCCCTTCATGGCGCCATCAAAGAGCTTGCCCAGCTTTTCGTAGGCCTCCTTGGGGCCCATCCAGTTATTTGTAGGACCAGCGTCCTCTTCCTTGCGGGTGCAGATGAAGGTACGGCCTTCTACACGGGCTACATCATTGACCGCGGAACGGTGCAGATAGCAGCCGGGCAGCTTTTCCTCATTCAGCTTGATCATCTCGCCGGTGGAGCAAGCCTCGGCGCGCAGCGCCTCCAGCTGTTCCTCGCTGCCATCGATCCAGACGACCTTATCGGGCTTGGTGAGGGCGACCATCTCGTCCACCCATTTGAGAACGGACTTGTTGGAAGTAAGTGCCATTTTTATATCTCCCTTCTGATAAAGCCGGAAAACCGGCCTGTTTTTACGCATCTATTATACCCTATCCCCGCGGGAAATGCTACCACCAAATTTGTTAAGTTTCCGCGAACGGAAAAAGCGCGGGCTAATAAGCCCTTATGCCCCAAACTGTTCGGTGATCTCCATGGTGGGCAGACCATTGAGGGATTCATCCGCCGTGTGGCCGGCCAAATACTCGTAGTATGCCTGCGCGCCGATCATAGCGGCATTATCCCCGGTGAGAGAAAGCGGCGGCATGTAAAGCTGCCAGCCTTTTTCGGCACAACCCTGCCGGGCACGCTGCCGCAGCCAGCTATTGGCGGAAACACCGCCAGCCAGCACGATTTTATCGCAGCCGCAGCGTTCGGCGGCCAGGGCGGTCTTTTGCCACAGGATCTCGCTGACATGGCAGCAAAAGCTGGCGGCAAGATCGGCGGGAACCAGGGGCTGGCCCTTTTGCTCGGCATTGTGCGCCAGATTGATGACCGCTGTTTTGAGCCCCGAAAAGGAGAAGTTGAACTCCCCTTCGGCATGGGGGGTAGGCAGCGGGTAGGCGTGGGGATCGCCCTCGTGCGAGATGGCATCCAGCGCCACACCGCCGGGATAGGACAGGCCGACACAGCGGGCGGCCTTATCGAAGGCTTCGCCCGCGGCGTCATCGGTGGTGCGGCCCAGGATGGTGTAGTCGCAGTAATCCCGCACCAATACGATATGGCTGTGCCCGCCGCTGACGATGAGCGCCAAAAAAGGCGGTTCCAGCTCGGGATGAGCCAAATAATTTGCCGCCACATGGCCGCGGATATGGTGAACCGGGATGAGGGGCTTTTCCGCCGAAAGTGCCAAGCCCTTGGCGAAATTGACCCCCACCAACACTGCACCAATGAGTCCCGGCGCAGCAGTAACGGCCACGGCATCCACTTCGCGGGCGGTAAGGCCTGCCTGCTCCAGCGCTTCGGCGGTCACCCCACAGATGGATTCGATGTGGCGGCGGGAGGCGATCTCCGGGACGACCCCGCCGTAGAGCTTGTGTTCTTCCACCTGCGTATGGATGACCGAGGAACAGATCTTCCGGCCATCCTCAATGACCGCGGCGGCGGTCTCATCGCAGCTGGATTCGATACCGAGAATTTTCATACAGACTCCGGGTTAGTTCTCTTTTTTATGATGACGCGCAATGCGGCGTACCAGTCGGCTGATGCGCCAGAACAGGAACAGTCCGGCCAGGAGGATGACACCGGTCTTTTTCAGCTTATCCAGAGAAAGCTGATTGCTGACGAAAATGACCTCGGGGTGGTTGCCTTCGGCGTCCTCACGGGTGACGACCAGGCCGTTTTTACGGCCCCAGTAAAAGTGGATGGGATTCTTTTTCATAGTGATACACTCCTTTTTATTTTTACTCAGTTACAGAGTGACTGTCATCAGTATAGCATCTTCTGTGGGCGAGGTATAGTAGTTTTTGCGGCGGCCCACCGGTACAAAATCATGTTTTTGGTAAAGAGCAATGGCAGGGGCATTGGTTTCCCGCACCTCCAGCGTAACGGTGGCAAGGCCAAGGCCTTTGGCCCGGCGCAGCAGCTCATTGAGCAGAGCATCGGCGATGCCCTGGCGGCGGTGTGCCGGAAAAACCGCCACATTAGTGATGCCGCCCTCATCCAGTACATATTCCATGCCAAGGTAGCCAAGCGCTTCCCCTTCCCGCTCCGCTAAAAGGAACAGCGAGCGGCCGTTGCCGAGCGTTTCAGCCAGACTTTTTTCGCTCCATGGGTGGGCAAAGCAGGCTGATTCCAAAGCGGCAAGGGCGGGCAGGTCGCTTTCGGCCGCGGGACGGATGGTAACGGACATGGGGTAGGCTCCTTTCGGCGGGGATGGGGTGGGATTCCGCAGGGGGCAGGACGGGCCGCGGGCCCGACGGCGCAGCCGCCGACGCAGGCGGTGCCTGCGTGCCCCCGCGAAGCGGGGGCGGCCTGCGGGCCGATCCTGCGGCTTGCAGAAATTAGCGAGGGATCAGTGAGCTTCGCCCCAGGTTTTTCCTACCTTGGCATCCACCAAAAGCGGAACCGACAGCGAGACTGCGGATTCCATCTCCTGGCGCACCAGCTCCCGCACCTGCTCGGCGGATCCCTGCGGTGTTTCGACAATGAGCTCATCGTGAACCTGCAAAATAAGGCGGGCGGCGGGGACTTCCGTCTTTAGGCGGCGGTACACCCGCACCATGGCGATCTTGATAATATCTGCGGCGGTGCCCTGGATGGGGGCGTTCATCGCCACCCGTTCGCCAAAGGCGCGCTGCACCCGGTTGGAGGCTTTCAGCTCCGGCAGGGGGCGGCGGCGGCCGAACAGCGTTTCGGCATAGCCTTTTTCCTTGGCGTCCTCTATGGCACGCTCCAGGTAGGTGGCAATGCCGCTGTAGGTCTTTTTGTAATTCTTAATGTAGGTATCGGCCTCCTGCATCGAAACACCAATATCCCGGGAAAGGGAGAAGGCGCCGATGCCATAGACGATGCCAAAGTTGACCGCCTTGGCGCGGGAGCGCATCTGTGGGGTGACAAAGGCCTCCGGCAGATCGAATACCTGCGCGGCGGTACGGGTGTGGATATCCACGCCCTCCCGAAAGGCTTCGATCATGGCGCTGTCATTGGCCAGGGCCGCCAGCACCCGCAGCTCGATCTGGGAATAGTCGGCATCCACCAGCAGGTTGCCCTCCTCCGCTTCGAAGAAATCCCGCATACGGCTGCCGGGTTCGGTACGGATGGGAATATTCTGCATGTTGGGCTCCGCACTGCTGATGCGGCCGGTTCGGGTATCGGTCTGGCGGAACACTGAGCGGATGCGGCTATCGGGGCCAATGGTGTCCTTAAGGCCCTCCACATAGGTGGAGGAGAGCTTTTTGTACTTGCGGTACTCCAGTATCTTGCTGATAATGGGGTGATAGGGGATCAGCTCCTCCAACACCTCGGCATTGGTGGAATAGCCGCTCTTGGTTTTCTTTTTGGCGGGCAGCTCCAGCTTGCCAAACAGAACATCTCCCAGCTGCTTGGGGGAATTGATATTGAATTTGCCGCCGGCCAGCTGATAGATCTCCTGCTCCAGCTGGATGGTCAGTCCATCCAGGTAGATGCCGAACTCCCGCAGGCCCTCGCGGTCGATGCGAAAGCCGGTGAGCTCCATCGAGGCCAGCACCTCACAGAGGGGCTGCTCCACCTCCCGCAGCAGCTTTTGCTGGCCGTTCGCTTCCAGCTCCCGCTCCAGCAGGGGAGAAAGCGCCGAAAGGCCCAGGCATTCCCGTACCAGCGGCAGCAGCTTCTGCGGGGCTTCCGCCGCGGGGAGGGAAAGCCCATGCTGGGCCAGCTGGCGTTCCACGGCGTAGTCACTGGCATTGGGATTGAGCAGATACCCGGCCAGACCGGCATCCAGCCATAGGGCGGCAAAGGTATTATTCGCCTTTAGCGCCGCTTTATAATAGGGTTTGGCGTCGGCGGTGATTTTGGGATTGGGCAAAGAGAAAATTTTCTGCCACAGGGAGGCAGCGGGATCCTCGCAGCCGCATAGCTGCTCCCCGCAAAGGACGCAGAGGGCGGCAGGCGTACCATCCTCCGCCCAGCGGGCCGAAAGGATGATCGGGGTTTCCTTGCCCCAGGCGGCAAGGTCAGATTCTTCGGTAAGAGGGGCAAAGGTCACTGCGGGAGCCGCCTCCTCCGCGGCGGGTTCCTCCGGCATCGTTTCCGGAGCGGCAAGACCCAGCCTGGTGATAAGACGGTTGAGCTCCAGCCGGGAAAGGAAGGCATAAAGGGCGTCCTCCTGCCGGGGCCGGGGCTTCAGTTCGCTCCACTGGGGTACCGGCACCTCGCAGCAGATGGTCCCCAGCTCCCGGCTGAGGGCGGCGGATTCCCGGCCCTCAGCCAGCTTTTTACGGAGCGCCGGGGTCAACTCCAACTCCTCCAAATGGGCATAGATATATTCGATGGTGTGATACTTTTGGATAAGGGCCAGAGCGCCTTTTTCGCCAATGCCGGGCACGCCGGGAATGTTATCGGAGGGATCGCCCATCAGGGCCTTGACCTCGATCATTTCCCGGGGCGTCACGCCGTACTTTTCGCGAATGGCGGCGGGGTCCATTATCTCATAAACGGCGCCCTGCGGGGCAGTCTTGGCCAAGATGACGCTGACCTTATCGGTGATGAGCTGGAGGGAGTCCCGGTCGCCGGTGCAGATAAGGACGGTATCGCCGTTCTGCTCTCCCTGCCGGGCCAGGCTGCCCAGAATATCATCCGCCTCGTAGCCCTCTACTTCTAGAATGGGATAGCCCAAAAGCCGCAGCATTTCCTTCACCAGCGGCATCTGCTGGCGCAGTTCCTCCGGCATCCCCTTGCGGGTGCCCTTGTACGGTTCGTACATTTTGTGCCGGAAGGTGGGTGCATGCAGATCAAAGGCAAAGGCGACCGCATCCGGCTTCTGTTCCTCGATGAGCTTATAAACAATATTGAAAAAGCCGTAAACGGCATTGGTATAGGTGCCCTCCCGGGTGGAGAGCAGCCGCACGCCGTAAAAGGCACGGTTGACGATGCTGTTGGCATCAAAGGCAAGGACTTTCATGATGGGCCTCCTTGTGGGGAGATTTGAGAACATACATTTATATTTTATTATACCATATCCTGCCCCGGAGGGAAAGCAAAATCCCGGGATTTTAGGCGGGGCGGCGGAATTTGTGCCGTAAAGCCAAACCTGCTATAATAAAGAAAAACTGCCGGAGGGAATAGTATGGAAGAAATGCGCCGGAAAGACCGGGAAGTAACAGAGCTGGAGGCCGTCATGGAGATCATCCGCCAGTGCGATGTGCTGCGGCTGGGACTGGCCGATGGGGACTACCCCTACATCGTGCCGATGAACTTTGGCTGGGAGGAAAAAGGGGGGCGGCTGTATTTCTACCTGCACGGGGCAGCAGAAGGCCGCAAGGCGGAGCTGCTGCGGCAAAACGGGGCTTGTTTCTTCCAGATGGACTGTGGCCACCGGGTAGTGCAGCTGCCGGGGCACGGCATTACCACACGGTACGGCTGCGTAATGGGCAAGGCGACTGTTACCCCGCTGACCGAGGAAGAAAAGCCCCAGGCCATGCGGCTTTTGATCGACCGGTACCTGCCCGGCGCACCGGGCTGCCCGCCGCAGACCATGGCCCACACCGCCATGTGGCGGCTGGAGGTGGCCGACTGGAGCGCCAAGGAGAATAAGGACTGAACCGCACGCCATCTGCTTTTCTTTTTCGGAATGGCATGGTAAAATAGAGTCAGGATTCGCGGCCCGGGTCGGGCCCGCAGGGCAACCCATCCAGAGGATGGGTTTGGCGGCTGCGCCGCCTACGCCCGCCTACGGCGGGCGGCCCTGCGGACCCCATCCCTGCGGCTTGCAGAAATCATGGGGAGGAGCCATGGAAGAAACAACTGTTATTAAGGTAATCGCGGAGATCAGCAGCGACTTTCCCACCAAATTCGGCATCCCGCGGCAAAGCGGACTGGTGCCGGAGCTGGAGGCGCTGGTAGTGTTCCGGCCGGAATACCGCATCCCGGAGGCGCTGCGGGGCATCGAGGGGTACAGCCACCTGTGGCTGCTATGGGAATTTTCCGAAACGAAGCGGGAGGGCTGGCGGCCTACCGTGCGTCCGCCCCGGCTGGGCGGCAACCGGCGAGTCGGGGTATTTGCCAGCCGGTCACCGTTCCGCCCCAATGCCATTGGGCTTTCCTGCGTCAAGCTGCTGGGGGTGGTGCACCATCCAGAATGGGGCACGGTGCTGCGGGTAGCCGGGGCTGACCTGATGGACGGCACACCTATTTATGATGTAAAGCCCTACCTGCCCCATGCCGATTGCCACCCGGAGGCCACCGGGGGGTATTCCGCCGATGGGCTAGCACATGTCCTCACAGTAATACTGCCGCCGGAATGGGAAGAAAAGGTTCCCGCGGCGCACCGGGCTTCCCTGCGGGCGGTACTGGCACAGGATCCCCGGCCGGCTTATCAGCAGGATAGCGACCGGGTATACGGCTTTCCCTTTGCCGGGCTGGAGGTGCACTTTACCGTGGCAGGTGATGTGCTGACGGTCTGCGGCATTTTCCCTGCCGAAAAAGCATGAACGATTTGTAAAAAGGACGGCGGGAGCATTGCTTTTCCCCCGCCCTTTCGGTTATGATGAGCATGGAATAGAATCCGCTGTGGATAGATGAAAGGAGAGCATCACTATGCTGGGTTTAGCACTGGAAGGCGGCGGTGCCAAAGGCGCCTATGAGATCGGCGCATACCGCGCCCTTACCGAACTGGGTTATCATTTTGATGTCATCTGCGGTGTTTCCATCGGCGCCATCAATGCGGCGCTGCTGGCGCAGGGCGATTGTGAAAAGGCCGCGGAATTTTGGGAGACGACCGCCAATGACGATCTGTTCTCTGAGGAGGACAAAGGCTTTTTGGAAATCATCAACCGGCAGGTGAACCTCAATACCCTTTCGGCCCTCAAGGAAAATATCAAAGCCGCGCTGGAAAACGGCGGTATCGATACCTCCAAAATCCGTGCCTTCTTGGAGCAGAACATTGACCCCCAGCGACTGCTGGAAAGTCCCATTGATTATGGCATGATCGCCGTGGCTTTCCCGGAGCTTCAGCCGCTGATCGCCTATAAGAAAGATATGACCCCCGAAAATGTGCTGGACCATGTGCTGGCCTCGGCTTCGTTCCCCGGGTTCCAGCCCACCGTCATTGGGGATAAGAAGTACCTGGACGGCGGCCTGTATGATGCCTGCCCCTATAATGAGCTGCTGGACTACGGCTGCGATGAGGTCATCGCCATCCGGCTCAACGGCTTTGGTATTATCCACCCGCTGCGGGATAAAGAAAAGATCCGACAGATTTTCCCCAGCGAACCGCTCGGCCCCATCATGCGGTTCGATCCCGTCACCAGCCGCCGCAATATCCAGATGGGCTACTACGATACCATGCGGTTTATGCGGGAGCTCCCCGGCCAGCTGTATTACTTTTCCGAAAAAGCCGATGGCTTTGCGGCCTTTGCCGCCCTGCCGGAGAACGCCATAAAGGCCGCCGGTATCCCGTTGCGCCTGCCGGAGGGGCTCTCCCCTCGCCGTGCCCTGTTCGAGCACATTCTGCCGGCCGTAGCCGCGGAGCTGCGCCTGCCCCGGGAAGCCGGCTATGATGACCTGCTGCTGGCCCTGCTGGAGCACCGGGCCGAACAGCTTGGCATTGGCCGCTTCCGCTGGTACACCCCCGCCCAGCTGCAAGCTGTCATCGCGGAATCCACCGCCCTGCCGGAGGAACCCCGCCGCCCCCTGCTGCGCAGCCGTCCGCTGGAGGCCGCCGAAATTCTGGCAGCGGCGCTGCCGTTGCTGGGATAATGGGCAGTTTTGTTGTGCTTTTCTCTCCTTTTTGCCGCCTTTTTGTGCGATAAGGAGATTTGATGCAGGATATCTTGCATTAGAGCACAAAAGGGCTATAATACCTATACTGTCCTCTTAATCTCTATACCCCAGCAGCGCCCGCGGCGCTGTACTAGGCTTTTTCCCAATATGCACAAAGAAGGAGCGTTGTTTCCCTTGGCTACTGCACGCCATAAGTATGAAATAGATATGTGTACCGGTAGCTTGCCGCAGAAGATCCTGCTTTTTTCCCTGCCGCTAATGGCCACAGGAATGCTGCAGCTTCTTTTCAATGCCGCCGATATCATCGTGGTGGGACGGTATGTGGGCAGCCACGCGCTGGCCGCCGTCGGCTCCAATGGCTCCATCATCAATCTGATCGTCAACCTGTTTATGGGTATCTCCATCGGCGGCAGCGCCGTCATTGCCCAGCACTACGGCGCCGCCCAGTACGAGGATGTCTCCGAAGCCACCCACACCTGCATGCTGGTGGGACTCATCAGCGGTTTCTTTGTCATGGTAGTGGGCGTGGTGTGTACCCCCGCCATCCTGCGGCTGATGGATACCCCCGACGATGTCCTTCCACTGGCTATTCTGTATCTACGCATCTACTTTTTGGGGATGCCGGGCAGTATGCTGTATAACTTTGGTGCGGCGGTACTGCGCGGCGTGGGCGATACCCGCCGACCCCTGATCTTCCTTTTCTTTGCCGGCATCGTCAATGTCGGTCTCAACCTGCTTCTGGTCATCCAGTTCAATCTCAGCGTAGCGGGTGTCGGCATTGCCACCGTTGTTTCGCAGTATATCTCCGCCGCGCTGGTGCTGTGGTGCATGCTGAAAACCGATGGCTGCTACCACATCGTCCTCAAGGAGCTGTGCATCCACCGGGATAAGCTCATCCGTATCCTCAAGATCGGCATTCCCGCCGGTCTGCAGGGTGCCATCTTCTCCATCTCCAATGTCCTCATCCAGTCCTCCATCAATTCCTTCGGCAGCACCGCCATGGCCGGTAATGCCGCCGCCGTCAATATCGAAGGCTTCGTTTTTACCAGCTGCAATTCGGTGGCGCAGGCTTCCCTTACCTTCACCAGCCAGAACCTCGGCGCCGGGCAGTACAAGCGCCTGCGGGGCATCACCCTTTGGTGCCTGGCCCTGGGCATCCTCCTTTCGGAGATTCTCGGCTTTATCGCCTACGGTTTTGGCAATTCGCTGCTTGCTTTCTACAATAAGGATTCGGAAGTTATTGCCATGGGCATGATCCGTATGATGATCGTCGGTACCACCTACGGTCTGGATGCCATTATGGATATTATGGCGGATATCATCCGCGGGATGGGCAGCTCTGTCATGCCCATGATCGTCACTCTCATCGGCGCCTGCGGCTTCCGTGTGGTGTGGATCTATACCATTTTCGCCACTCACCACGATCTGCGGGTACTCTACATCTCCTACCCCATCAGCTGGATCTTGACCTCGCTCACCCACATCATCTGCTATTTCATCGTCAAGCGCCGCCGACTGAGCGGCCTAACGGAGGGAGTTCCATCAGTATGAGCCGTATGAAACTGATCGCCTTGACCTTGGCCTTGCTGGCCACCCTTCTGGTATTCACCGCCTGCGGCAATCCCATCAGCGAGATCGTCCATGGCGATCCGCCCCAAGCTGGAACCCCGGATGCTTCCGATCCCCTCTCCCCAGAGCCCGAACCGGAACCGGAGGAAACCGAGGAGCAGCGCCGTGCCCGCCTCATAAAAAAGATGGAGGATATCTTTGCGGCGGCGGAGCCGATGGAGAACTACACCTTCACCCTCAATGATCCGGTGACGGTGGAGGGCCGGGAATACTACTATGGTGTGTGGCAGCGCGTCATCACCGATTACGATACCCAGTCCCGCTATCTTTCCACCGTAGCGGAGTTCTTCATTACCCCGGATGGGGAAGAATGCTACATCGGCAACCACTTCCCCGCCAATGAAGGCAACGGCGAAACAGTGGTATTTTCCTCTGGCAATATCTTTGAGGAAATCAATAATGGCTGAATTCTATCCCCTGCTCTTTGGCAGGGGATTTTCTTTGCCTCAGCTTCTGTTTTTTTTGCTGCTTCTCCTCACCCTTGTGCAGGGCCCCAGTACCGGCCCGCAGGGCAGACGACGCTTCGCATCGCCTTGGGGGCGGCCTGCGGCCGCCCCCACCCCGGCTTCGCCGGGGGCCCTGCGGGCCGCCTTGCCCCTGCACCCTCCTGCCGGTTTTTTCTCCCCTCCGGGTTCTATTGCCGTCCGCCGCGCGGTAAATATCTACTACCAATGACCCCGGAGGTGTCCTATGAAAAAGCTTCTGCTCTCCCTCTCCGCGCTGCTGCTTTTGGCTGCCCTCGTTTTTACCGGCATCTATTTTACCCGTTTTCAAAGCATGGCCGCCCTGCAAAAAATCACTGATTACAGCGATGGCTATAACCTCTACCGCATGGATATCCGCTACCGTTACAGCCTGAATGACCTCCTCGCCCGCGGCATCACCGATGACCAAAGCATGGTGGATGCCATCCTGGAAGAGGCGCTGCCGCTGCTGCCGGTCACTATCCAGGCACCCTCCTTCGGCTGCACCGCCTTTGCCGTAGTGGAGCAGGATGGTACCGCTTGCATGGGCCGTAATTACGATTTTCGCTACGATACCTCCGCCATGGTGGTCTATTGCTCACCACAGGATAGCTACCGCTCAGTGGCCTTCGCTGCCTTGGATAACATCCAGGCCAACACCCCGGAGCAAAGCCTGAAAACCCGCCTGGCTACCCTCACCGCGCCGTTCATCTGTCTGGATGGCATGAATGAAAAGGGGGTGTCTATTGCTGTGCTCACCTTGGATAGCGAACCCACCTACCAGCAGACCGGTAAACCCACCATCACTCCCACCTTGGCCATCCGTCTGGTACTGGATCACGCCGCCACCACCGCTGAAGCAGTAGCCTTGCTGCGGGAGTATGATATGTTTGCCTCCGGCGGCCGGGATTATCACTTCTACATCACCGATGCCAGTGGAGATGGGCGTGTGGTGGAATATGACTGCGATGATCCCGCCCGTCCCCTGGTGGATACCCCTGCGGCAGCCGCCACCAACTTCTACGCGCTCTACCCGGATCGGGTCAAACCCAACCAGCGAAACGGTATCTACGGCCATGGCCTGGAACGCTACGATACTGTACTGAAAATATTAGCGCAGCAAAAGGATGTCCTCTCCCCCCTTACCGTATGGGATGCCCTGCGGGCCGTCGCCCAGGAGCCTGACTCCAAGGATATCACCAGCAATACCCAGTGGTCCATCTGCTTCCACAATAGTACTCTTTCCGCCGATGTGGCCTTGCGCCGCCACTGGGATAATATTTTCCGCTTCCGCCTGACTGAGAATACTGCCACTGCGCTTTCCTAATCCAAAGCGCAAAAAATCCCCCTTTCGGGGGATTTTCATTTTGCCTGTTATCGGTTCAGCAGCCATATCGCAATATTAAGATACGCCGCAAAGCACAGCCAAATGAGATAAGGAATCTGCAGATAGGCCGCCTTGGGGCTTATCTGCTCAAACCGCAAAGCCATGACCATCACCAGTGCAATGAGAAGCAGCAGCCAGATCACCGCAAAGCCCCACATCTCCCACCGGAAGAAGAAAAACGGCCACAGCAAATTCACCACCAGCTGCACGATATAGAGATTCCGGGCAGGCTTAGCATGGGCCTGGTCGGCGTTCCATACCATCGCCATTCCTATCGCCATCAGCAGATACAGTACCGCCCACACCACCGGAAACAGCCACCCCGGCGGTGATAACGGCGGTTTTATATAGTTTTCGTAGTTGCCCCCGCTGCCGGAAAGGATCCCCGCCAGCACCCCGCCTGCTATGGTCGGCAGTGTCGCCCACAGGTAGGCTTTCCACGGTTTTTGCTTCATTGCCACGCCCCCCTTTGCCCTTAGTATACGCACCGGGTCCACCCTCTATGCAGCCGGCAAATGGCCGCCCCGCAGAGCGGCGCTCCGCGCCGTGACGGGCCTTTCAGCCCGTCCCCGCGGCCTGCGGCCGCGGCCTCTGCGGGGCCCGCCTTCTGCTCCTCCTCCCCTCCCAGCAGAATCCTGGCCTTGGCGGCAGCCCGCCCCTGCGGGGCTGCCGGGCTTCGCCCGGCCCGGCGCACTGCGCGCGCCGGGGCTGCCGCCCCTCCCCTTTTGAAAACTCTCCCCATGTTAAAATGTGTTGCTTGCTTCCCCGCCGCCTTTTGTGCCATAATAGCGGGTAGATACCACCAAGGGAGGTGATCAACATGCTGGGCGAAAATATCCGCGCACTGCGCAAAGCCCGGAGCCTTTCCCAGCAGGAACTGGCCGAACGGCTGCATGTAGTCCGGCAGACCGTCAGCAAATGGGAGCAGGGGCTCTCGGTCCCGGATGCCGATATGCTGGTGCGGCTGGCCGAGTGCCTGGAGGTCTCCGTAGAGGAGCTGCTGGGCGCTCCAAAGCCGGAAAGCACCGCCCCGCTGGAACCGCAAGCGATATTGGCGGATAAGCTGAGCGCCCTCACCGGCCAGCTGGCGGAGCAGAATCACCGCCGGCGCCGCTTCTGGAAATGGGTCGCCATCGCCGCCGGGATATGCGGGCTGTTGCTGTTGCCGCAGCTAGTGCTTACCCTGCTCATGCTGGGGTATGGCCTCCCGGCCAATAGCAGCATCGGCATCATCGGCGGCGCGGATGGCCCCACCGCTATTTTCATCACGGCCGGCTTTCCCTGGGGCCTGCTCTTCGCCATATTGGGCTGCATCGCCCTGGTGATACTGGGCATCATTATGGGCCGCCGCCCGGACTAAGGAGGAACCTATGAAACGATTTTTCGCTATTATTCTTGCCAGCGTATTGCTGCTTACCGCCTGCGGCAAGCAGGTCACCACCCACCACATCGAGGATAAAGATTGGCAGGTCGTCACGGTGCAGTCCACCCAGGATGGCAGCATCCTTTTCATCGGGAACAGCATGCAGGAGATCTACCCCGACGCCGCAGTCATTGAACTAACCTGCCGGGCCGAGAATGGCAAGCTCACTTTTACCTCCGGCACGCAAAGCTGGGAGGGCAGCTACACCCGGCAGGATAGCGGCGGTGTGGAAGCCACCATTTACAGCCTCACCGTAGGGGATGAAACCGGCCCCGCGGCGGTATCGGTCACCACCCGGCAGGATGGCAGCGCCGAGCAAACGCTGGTGCTGCAGTTGGGCGGGTACTCGCTGTACTTTGCCGCGGCCGCTTCGTAAAGTTTTCGGTCAAGCCTTTTTCAAAAGGCTTGCAGTTTCCAAAGACAGCGTCTTTGGTCGCCCATTTCAATGGGCGAAGCCCCTTAAGGCCGGAGGGCGCTCCGAAAGGGGATGAATTGTGGGGATGACCCAGTGTGGTCATTCCCACAAGAGGGGGAGCCCTGCAAGAGAGGGCTTCCCCTTAGTTTCCCCTTTAGTAAGCTTTCTTTTCGCCGAACAGGCGAAAAGAGCATCGGCAGGGCGTCTCTCTGCCAGCCCTCACAGAAGGCTTTTTCCCTCCACCGATAAAGAGCAAAAACCATCCCCCACCGGCTCATCACCGATGGGGGACATTTTATGGCGTATTCTTTTACTCGTTTAGGTCAGGTGCCGATACGGGCGGACGGCGGAAGTGGGAGTGCTGCTCAAAGGCATAAGCGATCTCGATGAGCTTCGCCTCGCTCCAGGGACGGCCGATGATCTCCATGCCGACCGGCACGCCGATGGGCGCGTTCTCATCGGGCGCAAAGCCCGCGGGAACCGCGATGGAGGGGAAACCGGTGGAGGAGCACAGCACGCCGTTGCGCTGCTGCTGGTTGGCGCCGATCTTGCAGACCAGCTGCTGCTGATGCGGATAAACCATGGCGTCCAGGTTCAGGTCGGCCATGATCTTCAGCACATGGGTGCGCACACCGATCTTGTTATACATCTTCTCCAGATAGCGGGGAGAACCCACCTCGCGGGTCATGGCATCGCGCATATTGCTCTCGCTAAAGGGATGGAACAGGCCCTTTTCCAGAATCTCCGCCATGCTGTGGATCTGCCAATCCTCAGGCAGGGTGGCCAGATACCCGTCCAGGTCATGCTGGAAGTCATCCAGATGGACGGAAACCTCGCTGGTCAGCCACGGCTGGTCGATGTTATCGGTCACAGGCACCAGGGTAGCGCCGTTCTCCTCAAAAACCTTCAAGGCATTGCGCACCACCTTGTTGGTGGATTCATTGATCTCTTCCTTGCCAAAGAGGCTCTCCAGCACACCAATGCGACGGCCCTTCATGCCGTCCACATTCAGGTGGTCCATGTAGCACTCCTCGTGGCCCACGCTCCAGGCGGTCTCGGCATCATCAGGGTCATAGCCCTTAATGACATCCAGGCAGCGAACGGCGTCCTCCACGGTGCGGCAGATGGGGCCGGCGGTATCCTGCGTCAGGGAATAGGGCACGATGCCCGCGCGGGAAACCAGACCAATGGTGGGACGGATGCCGACCAGGCTGTTGGCGGAAGAGGGGGAACGGACGGAATTGATGGTATCAGTGCCCAGGCCGATGATACCGATATTGCAGGCGATGGAAGCGCCGGTGCCGCCGGAGGAACCGCCGGGGGTACGGGTGGGATCATAGGGGTTCACGGATTGACCCATCACCGAGCTGATGGTCTCGCCCCAGATGGCGAACTCATGCAGGTTGGTCTTGGCCAGAATGAGAGCACCCGCTTCGCGCAGCTTCTTGGTCACAAAGGCATCCTTATCCGGCACCCAGCCCTCCAACGCGATGCTGCCGGCGGTGGTGGGCATATCGGTGGTATTAAAGTTATCCTTCAGCATCACAGGGATACCGTGCAGCGGGCCGCACAGCGCGTGGTGCTCTTTTACATAGGCGTCAAAGGCATCCGCCTCCTCCAGCGCCTTGGGGTTTACACAGATGATGGAATTGATGGCCGGGCCCTCGTGGTCATACGCCTTGATGCGCGCGATGTAATCCTCGCACAGCTCGCGGCAGGTCAGGGTTCCGTCCAGATAGGCGGCCTGCACCTTGGCCACGGTGGTCTCCATAATGTCAAATTTGCTCATGGGGCTACTCCTTCCTTTTTCCCGGGATAAGCACTTTTTCTCCTACTTACCCATTTTGTTATTCTCATTATAAGCCTCCAAAATGCCTTCGTCAACGGCTTTTTACCCCCTTGTGGCCCTTTCACAAGCCGCCCATTTCTCATTGGCCTCGCTTTGTTCCCTACCCCTAACCCAGTCCCTGCAAAGGGTCAGAACAGGGCGCAGCCCAGCCGCCCTGCGGGCGGCTGGGCTGCGGCCGCTGCGGCGGCTCCTGCGGAGCCGCCAGGGCTGCGCCCCATCCCGCTCCTAAAATGTGCAAAGGGCTGCAGGTCTCCCTGCAGCCACCATGCCATATTCATTTCCTCCGCAGAATGCAGCCGTTATTTATAGTGCACAAGCTCCTTCAGCTCCTCCAGTTCGTGTGTATTGTAATACTGGGGAGAAAGCAGCTCGGCACCGTCCGGAGTTGCAAGCCAAGTATTTCCAAATAGAAAGCCGTCTTTATCGCTAAGGACGCTGGGGTGTAGGGTCAGTACCATGTTGGGGACGATCTCCATCTCATTCATATTGCCAATGTCCACTCCGTCACCCAAATCATGCCCCATACCATGACCGCTCCATACACCGGTCTTGCAGCCGTTTTGGGCCACTACCTTTTCCACGGCCTTGGCTACATCTGCCACGGTGTTGCCTATCTTCATCGCTTCCGCGCCGGCAGCCTCTGCTTCCTTTATTACTTCCAGAATGTGCCGTACCTCTGGCTGGCAGCCCTTGCTGAAAAAGATCGGCCGCAGCACCTGTGTCCAGTAGCCAAAGGGCCCTGCAACCTCCGCCGAATAAACGGTAGCGGTATCCCGCTCCATTCGGTAGTCAGTTGGACGGCAGATAAAAGAATGCGGATGTTGAGAGCGCACCAGCACCAAAGAATCCTCCGCGCCATGTGCCCTCAGGTAGCCTTCCCCAGCGCCTACCATCTGGCGTTCAGTAGCACCTACCTCTATCATCTTCACCACATGCTCAAAAGACTCCACCGCGATGCGGGTGGCTTCTCGGGTCAGCTCCACCTCAAATTCGGATTTCGGCTGACGAGCCTTGGTGTAGGCATCGGTAATATCCACAATCTCAGCACCGGCATCCAATATTGCCTGCTGGATCGGCACCGGCAGCTCGGCGGTCGCGTACATTCCCACTCGGGGCTTCGTCAGCCCCAACTCGCGGATCCAACCACACACCGTTTCCACCATTGGGCCGCAGTAAATATTCTCATCCGGCAGCCAACTCAAACGGCGGGCATGGAACTGCTGTCCTACAGTGGGGATAATCAGCCGAGGCATCTCACCCGGCTTCATAAAAACAAAATCACGGCGAGTCGTTAACTGATAGCCTGAAACATACTTAGTCGCTATCTGGTAGGCCTGCTGGGCAGTCGATGTCAGTACCAGCGCGTCCACCCTAGTATCCTCTATCAGTTTATCCAGCAGCGCCACTCGTCTATCCCGTTCTGCTACATATTTCGCGTCTGTAATCATTTGTTTTTCCTCTCGTTTGTTATTTGACCAACTCTTTTAGATCCTCCCAATAGGGGGACTCCCTGTACTTATCAGTTAGGCAGCGAGCTCCACCCTCAGTGGACACATAAGTATCTGCGTACAGCACTCCCTCTCCGTTTTTATCCAGCAAACTGGGATGGAAGGTCAGAATCATATTTGGTACGATCTCCATCTTATTGGATTCTCCAATATTATACCCATCGCCCAAATCAATTCCCATGGAGTGCCCTGCCCATACGCCCTTGGAAAGCCCATACTTTTGCGCTACCTTGTTGATGGCTTCATCTACATCGCAGATGAGGTTGCCGGGGCGGAATTTCTCCACACCGGCCTGGATTGCCTCTTTCACCTGGCACAGCACCTCGTAGGCCTCACGGTGGCTCCCTCTGGAAAGGAAGATGGGCCGGATGATCTGTGTCCAGTAGCCGTACACTCCGGCAATCTCCACAGAAAACACAAACAGATCGTCCTTTTCAATGCGGCGGAAGGTTGGACGGTTAATAAAGTCATGGGGGTACTCTCCTCGGGAAAGGATCAGCAGATCCTCGGCACCGTGAGCACGCAGATAGCCCTCAGCATAGCCGATGACCTCCTTTTCGGTCACGCCGGGCCGGATATATTTCACAACCTCCTCAAAGGCCGCGATCGCCAGGTCGGAAGCCTCCTGAATCAGCTGCAATTCATAGGGGGCTTTGGGCGCCTTAGCCACTACAAAAGCCTCGGTAATGTCCACAATCTCCGCCCCGGTTTCGTAAAGCGCGTCCGTAAAGAACTTGGGATACTCCCCCAGTGACGGAACACCCACCCGGGGATGTTCCCCTGGCAGCGCCTCTATCCTACGGCAGATTTCGCCCACCATATCCGGTGTGATAATCACATGGTCCGCGTCCAGAAAAGTTTTCAGCCGGGCATGGAAACCAGCATCGGCACGCCCCAGCAGGGCAATGGGCTGTTCCCCCCGCACCATCATGGAAAACATATGCCCGCAGGGGGTCGCCAGGTCGGTCATGTATTTCACATCCGCCTGATACGCCATCGCGCCGTTTCCATGGCACACCATCGCAGCTAGGTCGTTTTCCTCCATCAGCCCGTTTAGGACCGCCATCCGGCGTTCCCGTTCCGCTATATGCATTTCCCTTGTGCGCTCCATATAGGCCTGCCCCCTTTATAGCGACATTCCCAGCAGCGAAGGCAGGAATGTAATAATTCCTGGAATAAACACCATGGCTATCAGCACCGCAAGGCAAAGCCCGACCAGAATAAAGGCATGCTTTGTCATACAGTCGAAAGGCACCTTGGCAATACCGGCCGCCACAAACAGATTGACGCCAAAGGGCGGGGTAACCATACCAAGCGAAACGCAGATGATCATAATAATACCCAGCGTAATGGGACTTACATTAAAGGAGCGCATCACCGGCACCAAAATAGGCGTCAGCACGATCATGGCGGCGTTAACAGACATAAAGCAGCCGATAATGGTGAGCAAAACAATAAGTGCGAGCAGAATACCAGCAGCGCTGCTGAAGATCCCCAGGAACCAGTCGCTCAGCATCTTTGGCACACGGTTGGTGGTAATGATCCAGTTAAACCCATCGGCCAGCGAAACGATCAGCATCGCGGAAGCAGCGGTAATACCGGATTCAATAAACATTTTTACAATGTCCTTCAGCTTGATTTCTCTATACACCAGCACACCCAGGATCAAACCGTAAATGACCGCAATGCCGGAAGCCTGAGTGGGAGTAAAAGTACCGGAATAAATGCCGCCCAAAATGATTACGGGCATCGCAATGGCGGGCAAGCCATCTGCAAAGACCTTTGCCTTATCCTTAAAGGTGGGGGCGTCCACGGGTGCGGGCTTGTAACCGTTCTTTCGGGCAATAACATAGGCGTAAATCATCATGGCAAGGCCCAGCACAATACCGGGAACGATGCCCGCGCAGAACATAGTCCCCACCGAGCAGCCCGCAAGCGTGGCATAAATAACCATGGGAATGCTGGGCGGAATAATAATACCCAAGCCGCCTGCCGAGCCCATCAAAGCCCCCGCGAAACCGACGTCATATCCATCATTCACCATGGCAGGGATCATAAACACACCCAAGGCCGCCACGGTTGCGGGGCCGCTGCCGGAAATTGCTGCAAAAATCATAGCAGCCAAAACTGCCACAATAGCCAGGCCGCCCCGAATGCGTCCGACAAACAGCCGGCAGAAATTGATAAGCCGGCGGGAAATTCCGCCCATATTCATAATGCTGCCCGCCAGCATAAAGAATGGGACTGCCAGCAGCGAAAGATTACTGGTGGAATCGTAGCACTGCTGCGCCGTCAGCATCAGCGAGGAAGCGCCGTGAGTCAGGTTGGTCACAATGGACGCAAAGGACATGGAAAACGCAATGGGCGTTCCCAGGAACATCGTCACCAGGAACAAAGCCAACAGCATGATTAACATTACGCAGCAACCTCCTCTTCATCCTTCTTTGTAAAGTCATGGTAGATTGTAAACAAAATACGGATCAGCACCAGGGCAAAGCAAACCGGCACAGCCAGCTCACCCACGGCGGTGGGCCACCGGGTAATGGAATACACCGACCCCAGTCTTATTTGCATGGAAACCAGCGCAATGCCGGAGGCCACCACATATCCGCTTACAAAAATGCAGATCAAATCGGTAAACAGCACAACCCATTTGGCTATCTTTTTCGGCATCTTTCTCACCAGGAACTCCACCCCCAGGTGGCTTCTGGTTCCTGCCGCTACCGAAGCACCGGAAAGAATGCACCACACCAGCATAATGCGGTTCACCTCAGTGGTCCACATCAGGTTGGCGTGCAGCACCTTTGCGTCCAGTACTTCTATTGCCGTAACGATAAGCATAACAGTGATGGAGCCAAACAGCACAATTTTCTCCAGCATCCCTATTCCCTTATCCATGGCATCTATTATTTTTTTCATCAAAAACACCTCTGCTGTCTATAAGAATAACTGCCCGCGCACACCGTTTCGGGCGGCGGGCAGTTACCGTCTATCAGTTATTCATGTTTTATCTCGTCAGGATATCAGTCCCAGGTTACTCCCACAGCGTCCATCCAGGTCTTCAGCACATCGGCACCGATGGTGGCCTCCATTGCCTTCCATACAGGCTTAGCCGCCTTCTGGAATTCCAGCCACTGCTCATCGGTCAGGGTATTTACCTTCATTCCCTTTTCATTTACCAGGAAATCATAAGCAGCGTCATTCACCTCGGGCGCCAGCTCCTTGATATCTTTGGAAGCCTCCACGGCGCATTCCTTCAGAATATCCTGCTGCTCAGTGGTCAGCTTATCCCAAAAATTTGCGTTGACCGCAAACAGCGAGAAGGACCAGATATGGTTGGTAATAGAAAGATACTCCTGAACCTCATAGAATGCCTGGTTCTTAATGGTGTCCAAGGGATTCTCCTGGCCGTCTACCGTACCGTTCTGCAGGGACATATAGAGTTCGGCCATCGACATGGGAACTGCAGATGCCTTGAATTCCTTCATCCATGCCACCAGAGTGGGAACATCCAGCACGCGGAAGCTGAGCCCTTCCATATCCGCAGGGGCCTGGATGGGGTGCTTACTGTTGGTAAACGCTCTCATTGCAATCGGCAGATAGGCCAGGCCCACAACATTGTTGCTGTCACGCAGCTTATCCAGCATCATTTGACCGGCTTCACCCTGACAGGCGGCATAGGCGCTGTCGCTGTCGCGGAAGAAGAAGGGCTGATAGAACAGCTGCCATGCGTCGGTGTTGGGGGGCGGAACGATTGCCATATCAATGTCGCCGGACTGCAGCAGCTTAAAGGTGGTCTGGCTGTTGCGGCCGGAAAGCTCACCATTGCTGTAAATGTCAATCTCAATCGTACCACCGCTCTTCTCCGCCACCAGCTTTGCGAAGTTTTCCATGCCGATGGAGTTTGCTGTTTCGGGGGAATAGTCGTGTGCCAAGCGAATCTTAGTTACCTCTTTCTCAGCGTCACCCTGCTTGTTGGCATCGTTGCCACAGGCCGCCATGGAAAGCACCATAACCAAGGCAAGTACAAATGCTAAAACCTTTTTCATGTTTACCTCCTACATCAATTTCATTTTTTGCTCTTTTTCCGAGGACTTTTGTCCTTGTTTGTAATTATACATAAAATGAATCTCGATGTGAAACGACTCTTTGTTGTATTGTTAGTATAAAAATGTTATAATAACAAAAAGTCACCCACCGTAATGCGTATTTTAACTAACCAAATGCTCAGAATCCGTTAATATTCACCATGCTTTTCTTCAATCTGTTCAAAAACAGGAGGTCATTTTTGTGAACATTCACAGCCTTCAGTACTTCTGCAGCGTGGCAAAGCACCTCAATTTTTCCAAAGCGGCCGAAGAATGCCATATTGCCCAAACCGCCATGAGCCGCAGCATCGCCGCCATGGAGGATGAACTGGGATTTCGTCTCTTTGATCGCACCCGTCACCATGTAGAGCTGACCCCTGCCGGTGCCTACTTTCTTAAGGAAGCCTCCCAAATCGTGGAACAGTATAATTTCTCTCTCCAGTCCGGCCGGGAGATCTCCCGTTCCTCCTCCACCCGGCTAGATATCGGCTTTGGCGGCTATGATATGAATTTTGCCAGGTTTTATGTCAGCCGCTTTATGCGGCTCCACCCGGAGTGTTCCATCGTTCTGCGGGAATACCACTACGATAAGATCTTCGGCAGTCTGCTTTCCCGCACCTGCGATGTTATCTTTACCGCGCAAACCCGCATTGAAGATGAGGCCGCTGTACGGCAGGTACTGGTCTCGCACTCTAACTATATTGTCGGTGTCGGCCTCTGTCACCCTCTCAGTCAGTACGATACCATCACGCCTGATCAGCTCAATGGTATGCGCTTCATCTGTCCCGTTGATATTAACGGCAGCTGGGAACAAGCCCGGATCCTCAACCACCTGTTTACCCATTACGGCATCAAACCCGGTCCCATCACTCGTACCAATTCCGCCATTGCCGTTACTACCATGCTGGATTTGGGCATGGGCGTTACCTTTCTCACCGAGGACATCGTGCTAGCCAACCAAAATGTCAAAAAAATCCCCCTCCTGTTCGAACAGCCCGCCACCAAATGTCATGTTGCCGCCAACCTCATTCCATCTAAGCGTCCCCTCATCGATCAGTTCATGGACTTCGTGGCACAAACGCCATTCCATGCGGATTAAGCTGCCATCGCCCATAAACAATTGGCTGGTTAATTCGGGCCTTCATTTACATACGACCGTGTTTTCGCGTGGGCCGATCAAAGCCGTGTGCCGGTGGAGATCCACTCCTATCCCAGGACCCGCCTCCCGGATGATGTCTGTTCCCCCTCACGCATCAGGAATGTTATCCGGAAATACCCCACCTTGCGTGTTTCCGTGGCACACGCCGGCGCGTTCCAATACGAGGAGCTCACCGGCCTCGTCCTATACTTCAATATCTCCGCTGTGTTGACCGATTGGGCCGACCAATACGGCATCGAAAAGCCAATCATATCCTAAGACAGCTGGATGTCAACCGGCTGGTATTCGCCACCGATTACCCCGATAACCGCAAGCTCACTCCGTGCGAAATCTATGACCGGTATTTCGTAATCCTCGGCAGCATGGGGCTTGCCTTTGGGGGAGCGGAAATCCCATGGATTCATCGCGTAAAGCACGCTCACACTCTAACTGCCAGTCTGAACTATCCCCTAAATATAAAAAGCAAAGGAGAACCACCATGGATTCTGTCAAGCTCGCCGTCAATGGCACCCTCATGCGGGGCCTCCCGCTGGAAAAAAACCTGCTCGATGCCGGCGCCGCCTTCCTGCGGGAGGCCGCTACCGCCCCCTGCTACCGCCTGTGGAGCATCCACGATAATAACCCCGCCATGCTGCGGGTGGATCCCGCCGACCCCCAGGCCGTCAGCGTCGCCGTGGAGGTATGGCAGGTTCCCGCCGCCGGGCTCGCCTCGGTACTCATGAAAGAGCCCGAGGGCCTCTCGGTCGGCAAGGTCGCCCTCTCCGATGGCGAGGTCGTTCTCGGCGTCATCGGAGAGCCGGAACTCGTCCGCGGCCAAAAGGAGATCTCCTCCTACGGCGGCTGGCGCAGCTATATCGCCTCACTCTGATCCATCCGGCGCCGCCGCTCCGCTCTCATCGCGTCGCCATCCCCCTTTCCTTTTGTGGAATGACAACGCTCCCCCGCTTCGCGGCGGCGCCTGTCCCGCGGCTCCGGCCGCACCACATCTTGCCCTATATGCAAAAATCGGAGATGCCGCAGCGTCCCCGATTTTTTATTTGCCCTTGTTCAGTTGTTCTTTTCTTCCTCCGGCAGCAGACTCGTCATGCTGTGCAGGCTGATGCCCAGCGTCGAAGCATTGTGCAGCAGCGCCGAAGTCGTCGGCGGGATCAGTCCCGCCACCCCCAGGATGATCAGCATCAGGTTAAAGCCAACGATCGTCCGGTAGTTCTGGTGGATCCGCGCCATCAGCGTCTCACTCAGCCGCCGCAGCGTCACCAGCGCAAAGAGATCCTCCGAGCCAATGGTGATATCCGCGATCTCCCTGGCAATGGCCGCGTCCGCCTCCGAAAGGGCCGGGGAATCGTTCACCCCGTCGCCGATCATGATAACGGTATGGCCCTTCACCTTCTCCTCCCGGATAAAGTTTGCCTTATCCCCGGGCAGCATCTCGGCATAGCAGGCATCCACGCCCACCAGCACCACCGCGTCCTGCGTCCGGCCGTATACCTTTACCTCGGTCACACCCTCTACCGCGCGCAGGCTGTATTCCAGCAGATCCGCCTCCCGCAGCGTCATACGGGCGCAGCACAGGTGCACCCGCAACCGCCCGCGGCTCTCATGGCGAATAATACATTTCATACTTTCGGTTCCCCTCCATAGGGAAAAAGAAGAGCCGCCAAAACAGGCGGCTCTTCGCCGATCACTCGGCAGGAGTCTCCGCAGCTTTCTCGGGGGTCTCGGCGGTGTCGAACAGAACACCGGCCGCAAACAATCCGATCTTCTTCATAGTTGTATGCCTCCTGTCAGTCGGCACCTCGGCAGCTTCCGCCATGCTTTTCTGTGATTACCTTTGTTTGACAAGAGCACATACAGTTTTTGCGGGCATAAATACCGCCCGACATTGCGCATCGCGTTGACAGGCGCCAGCCTGCCTGCCGCTCCGCGCTTCCTCGGATGCCATTTCTCCCGCGCAAAAACTCCGTAGGACTTTTCGGCGGGGGAAAACCGGATGATGACAAGGAAGAGGACGCCGGCATACTGGCGTATGCCAAGGACGATAACGCAGTCAGCGCCGATTTCCGCTTGGGGTCCCTGCAAGGTCGTAAGACCTTGCGGGGAAAGGAGGACGCACCGCAGCGGGGAGGGCTGCCCGAAGCAAAGCGCAGGGTCAGCACGACAGGAGCGGAGGTTGCGTCCGACGCAAAAGTGTGCGTGTCCTTGTCAAGCGAAGGTGTTTTTCACTCCACATATTTATCGTAAAGAGTGCCGAAAGCAAGTGCTTTTTTCCATCCCAAGATCACACTTTTCCGCAGAAAATTCTTCTTTTTGCCCGCCTCATTTTGTGCTGTTTTTCTGCCCTGCAAGATATAGTGGCACAGCATCATTTTTAGCCGCAACTAATTTTCTTTTGCGTTCACTAAATTGCCATAATGTAAATCTGGCATGGGTTCCACTCATCCCAAAGGCTTGGGAATACTTCCAGCTCCTTGAACCCTAAACTCTGGTAAAAACGGTTGGTGTCATCATATTCTTTGTAGCGCCCCATCTGCACTGTTTTTACCTGCAAAAAAGAATACCCGGTTTGGGCCGCATACTTCTTTGCTGCCGCAAAAAGCGCTCGGCCACAGCCTCGGCGGTGGTACTTTCGGTCCACTCCCATCACCGCCAGTTCCATGGTATCACGCCCGGTCTCCTTCAGACAAAGAAAGCCGATGGGCTTTCCCTGCTCCATCGCGGCAAAACAAGGTTGTCCGGCGCTTTGGGCAATATATTCCTCCCGCGCCTCAGCTATGCCAAACCATTCCGGCAGCCCCTCCAAGATCTGCCGTACCACCTTTTGCTTTTCTTCCGCCACTGTGAGCTCCTGAATCTCCATATTCTCCTCTCCTCGCTAAAAATGCCGGCACAGTTCCCCATGCCGGCCGTTATCTTTATGCCTCCGCAGGCTCCGCCGCGGTGAATTTCGCCATCTCCGCCAGGGTATCAAACATCCGCAGGCTCTGGTTTTGGAACGCCGTAAAATCAATCGCCATGACCTTGTCATTCTTCACGGCAGCCACCACCTTATACTCATAGCTCTGCTTCACCGTCTCCACCTCGTCCGCCTCAGCACAGAAGATCACATCCGGCTCCAGCGCCCTCAGCTCACTTTCCGGGTACAGCCAGTTGGTGTAGTCCGCCCCGCTGCAGTGGAAGCCCACCTGGGCCAGCAGTTGGCCCTCCAGGGTATCCCCAGTGGCCATGCGGTAGGGGTAGGAGATGAGCAGGGTGGCATCGGGGGCGGCAGCCATCCCGGAAAGGGCGGCGGTCGCTTCGGCCAGCTTGCTGTCTATCGCCGTGCTTACGGTCTCCGCAGCAGCAGTGCCGGTCACATTACCGGCCAGCAGGCTGCCCAGCGCCCGGTAGTTCTGCTTTATTCCCTCCACCGAGTCCGCCCGGGGCAGCACCAGCACCTGAGCTCCGGCCTGCTGCAGCTCGGTCAGGGTACTTTCGGTCGGCTGAACAGTGCACAGCACCAGCGTGGCTCCGCTGGCTTTTATTTTTTCCACCTCCGGCTGGTAGGCGCTGCCCATCCGGGGTTTGGCGACAGCTGCCGCCGGGGCCGTGCAGTATTCGCTTACCCCCACCAGCAATTCCCCATAGCCCAGGTCGTACACCATTTCGGTGGTCGCCGGGGAAAGGGATACCACAGCCGTAGGGGCCTCGGTCAGGGTCACATTGCCCACCGTCACCGGGTATTCCGGGTCAGGCTTGGGCTCCGGTTCGGCCGGGTTGTTATTACAGCCGGCAGCCAGCAGCAGAAGCGCCGCAGCGGCCAGGGCCAGCAGTTTTTTCATCATGGCACATCCTCCCTTGGTTTCTCTCTCCATTGTACCCGCTTTGGGCCCGCATTTCAAATGAACTTTGTATGAACGCCCCGGAAAATTGCGGCAGAGCTCCTCCGCAGGCCTGTGCAGGGGGCGCATTCGGGCCGCAGGCCAAACCGTCCCCCGCGGGGGACGGTTTCAGCGGGCTCCGCCCGCTGGCCCCGGCTGCGCCGGGGCGGCCTGCGGCCCGCCTCTCCCCTTGCAGAAACCCTGCCTTTATATTCAATACAAACCGTATAATTCAATCAAATTTATACTCTTTTCGACAGATCTCCCGCCCTCTGCCATTCGGCAGGTCAGCATCTTTTGCCAAAGTCCGCATCCATCGGGCCAAGTCCATGCAAGGGGCTAGCTTGGGAAACGGCCGCTCGCCCACTCCTCCGCGGGCTTTGTGCCAGGCCAAGGAACCGGGGCGCAGCCCCCTCCGGCTCCGCCGGAAGCGCCGGCCGTTCCGGCCGGCGTGGCCGCCCTTCGGGCGGCCCGGGCTGCGCCCCGCCCTTTTTTCGGCTTTTATACAACTCGTACTTTATCGCCAAATTATACTGACATTCGACAGAATCCCCCATGGCTTTGCGATTACAAATGCCGTGTATCATTTTTGCCGCATCAAAACTCCGCAGAACAATTCAGTGAAAGAAAATCAAAAATAACATCGTCAACGATGGTTTTGCGTTTGTGGGAAAGGAAGATGCCTCTCAGCGGGAAGGGCTCTCCCGTTAGGCTCCGCTAAATCCAACCCTTGCGATACCTCAAAAGGCACCAAGCCGCCCTCTTTGCCGCACTTCCCCCTACGACCTTTCCGCCGTCCACAAACCCCCTTATCAAGATAAAATGCCGTTTCCTGTTATTCTGCGGCGGCCTTCACCACATCCTCCGCCAGCCGCTTTATGTCGTCCAGCGTCTGTAATTCCCCGGCACGGCGGCGCAGCTGGGCCGCCCCCCGCACCCCACTGATGTACCATCCACAGTGCTTGCGGGCCTCATGGCTGGCCACCCGCTCGCCCTTGTATTGCACGGCCAGGGTCATCTGCTCCACCATCAGCTCCATGCGTTTTTCCAGCGGAGGGGTCGGCTCATATGCCCCGGTTTGCAGGTACTGCCGCACCTGCCGGAACAGCCACGGCGCCCCCAGTGACCCCCGACCGATCATGATGAGATCGCAGCCGGTGGTTTCGTACAGGGCCTTGGCGGTTTCGGGGCTCACCACATCGCCGTTGCCAATGACCGGGATAGAAACCGCGTTTTTCACCTGGCGGATGATCTCCCAATCCACCGGGGGAGCGTACATCTGCTGCCGGGTCCTGCCATGAACCGTCACGGCATCAGCCCCGGCGGCTTCGGCCATTTGGGCAAATTCCACGGCGTTGATGTGGCTGTCATCCCAGCCCTTGCGGAACTTGACGGTGACCGGGATGCTGCTGGCCTCCTTCACCGCGCGTATAATGCTTTCGGCCCGGTCCGGCTCCAGCATCAGGGCGCTGCCGCTGCGGTTGCCGGCAATTTTGGGAGCGGGGCAGCCCATGTTGATATCCAGCCAGGCGGGGGAATACTGCTGGGCCAGCTCGGCCGCGCGCGCCATGGGCTCCGGTTCATCGCCAAAAAGCTGGATGGCGCAGGGCATTTCCAGCGGGCCTATTTCCATCAGCTCGGCGCTTTTGCGGCTGCCCTGCACCAGCCCCTTGCAGCTCACCATCTCGCCCACGCAGGCCACGGCCCCAAAGCGCATGGCCAGCTCCCGCAGGGCGCGGTCGGAGACGCCGGCCATAGGGGCCAGCATGGCATAGGGGGGCAGCTCCCATTTTCCCAGAATCATCCTGTTTTCCTCCCGGTTTGGAATGCGAACGATAGTTCTCCAGTTTCATTGTAGCACAAGAATGGGTGGATGTAAAGCCGCGAACAAAAGTTTGTAGGAGTGCACGAAAATTCTACCATTTTGGGGGCTTGACAATGGGCAGGGTGCATAGAAAAAGCCCCCGGTGAGGGGGGCTTTGGGGTGGGTCATGGGTTATTTTTTGCGGGAGAGGACGGCCATGCCGAGGGCGGAGACAGCCATGAGGGCCGCGGCCGCGGCGACCATATCATTGGCGCCGGTGGTGGGGTTCTTCTCGGGCTCGGTCTTGGGGGTCTCCTCGGTGGAGGGGACGATGACGATGGGGGTGGAGGGCTCCGGAATAGGCTCGTCAACTATGTTTTTAAACGCTTCACTAAATTTTAGGTTCTCGCCCCAGTTGTTCCCGGAGATGTCATAAGTGATACCGCTGTCAGCAAGGCTGTTAACCTTGACGCTGTTTGCCAAAGTGATACCTTCCGTTGCGGTATTGTTCTTGATCGTCAACACAGCGCCTGCACCAACTTCGCCCATGCGCAGGATAGTGCCTTTTTCGGCGTTGCTCATATTCTTGAAAGTATTCCCGGTAACAGTGATCTCTCCGTAGCCCGGAGCCTTCGGCAGATAATTCATCATCGGGTTGATTGCGTGCCTGGCCAAGCCGGAGAAGGTGCTGTCCGTAACGGTGACATTCGGCATCCCGTCGGTAAGCACTGCGGTATTACCATTCGTGAATTCGCATTTATTAACAACAAGGTTGTTTGCCTGGGCGATATTTCCATCGACATTCAGGCGGATGCAATATGTTTCACTGGGGTTGTCCGTAATGCTGAACTTGCAGTTGTCAAACTTAACATTGTTGATGAGCGTGTTCCCCTGATACGCTTCAATATTCACGCCGCCCGTGAAGGTCAGACCCTCAAAGGTGATATTGTTCCACTTCTGATTGATGTAGTAGCTGGTGTTATTGTCTTCTGCAACCCTGTCAGCAACGAAGTCTTTGCTGTACCACTTTGTGCTGTTGACCTGTCCGCCGAACGCAACCAGCCCGTTGATGGTCACCGTTGCATTATCGGCTGCCTTGAGGGTGACATTGCTCATAGAGCGGACATACACGGGAGTCCCTGCACCGCCTTGGGGATGAGCGGCAATAGCCTGCTTGATCGCATCAGGATTGGATTCGGTTCCGCGAAGATAATACTTGGTGTTGCTGCCCGCGTATGCGGTGGCGCGACCGAACTCGATCCTGCCATAGTCGCCCGCAGCCAGCACCAGCGTCATGCCATCGATGGAGCCGTACTTGCCGTCCAGATAATCCTGAATGTTTTCGCTGTTCACCTGAATGGTGGCGTCAGCGTCCTTATCGTACTGATCGTCAATGCTGTCTTTCTCGTATGTATACTGCGTCGCAACGACGGTGATACCGATACCGTCAATGGACAGACCCTGATACTCGTTGCCGGCTTCTTTCTTCATTGTGCCGGAGATGGTCAGCGTGTTGGCTGCGTCCTTAGCGGTCAGCGCATATTCATAACCTGCTGGGGCACTTTCCAGCTTCACAACATTGCTGCCATCTGTAGCAGTACCCGGGGTGATCGTCCAGTCAATGGCCTCATTGAGCTTGGCGTCGCCCTCGATGCCATTGATGATGACCTTGTACTTCAGAGCCAGATTGCCCTTGTTGACGATGCGCAGCTCCGGCAGCTCGTATGTACAACCCGGCTCCCAGAGGATGTCCTCGCTCGGAACCTGTTTCTCGCCTTGCTTCTGCAGGAAGTTCAGGGTCTGGTTCTCAGCATCGACCCACTTACCATCATTGTTCTTCATCTGCAACTCGATATCCAGATTACCCGCTTGGATCTTGTTCACTGCTGTGCTGGCCGTGTCTGTAAACCAGGCGAACGTTGTCCCGACCAGCATGACGACGCACATGACCAGAGCCATAACGCTGGTCAATAGCGCGCGCTTTGTCGCTTTTTTGTTGTTGTTCATTTAAGAACCCTCCCATGTAAAATTAGATTTCGCAAACACGCTATCTGCTTTGCCGCCGAAGGCGGCAAAGCGAGACACCCATGGGTGTCTCGCTTT
>ERZ824978.756-NODE-756-length-41550-cov-8.453934_pt1 | contig 41550 bp, 28 predicted proteins | sample MGYA00519860_ERZ824978 | MGnify/ENA primary metagenome ERZ824978 (study PRJEB31778, sample SAMEA3449184) | human gut metagenome | biome: human gut; feature: human-associated habitat; material: faeces | place: United Kingdom | collected 2010/2012 ... | reverse complement strand
GCCCCTTCGTATTCGCCCGATATGCAGTTAGTTCATCGTACCCCAATTGTCCAGAGGCGCCGGTAAGGATTCGGCAAAGGGGCACGCACGAGCCCTACTCCTCGCGGTCGAACTCTTCGTCGGCGCCGAGCACGCGACCGCTGTAATTGACGTGGTTGGTCACGGCTTCCATATCGCCGGTCTCGATAAAGCGGGCGACGGTGAGCTCGTAATCGAGCAGTGCGCGGTCAAAGACCTCGGGGAAGCTCTCGGTCGAGACTTCATCGGTAAAGGGGCTCTTCCATGCCAAGTGGCCCAGGTTGCCGGTACGCTCGGGCAGCTCGGTCGTCACGCGGTGCGCAAGGCCGTCGAGCAGCGAATAATCGTGCACCAAGCCCTCGAGCAGGGCAATCGCGCGCGTCTTGGCCGAACCGGCCGGCTCGATAGTGCGGTAGAGCATCTGCATGTCCGAGACGGCGCCAGCGTACTCCCCCGCCGGGATGTCGATACCGTACACGCGCCCGGCGACGTAGCTTATCAGCACGCCGGCAACGCGATTGATGCGGTCGGTGGTGACGATCTCGCCCGCCGGAGGATAATCCTCGACCGTGGCCCCGTCACGTTTGAGCTGCAGCATCAGCACGTCCAGGTCGCTTTCGAGCACGGCGTGAACTTGGCTGCCCGAAGCCTCGAGCTCGGGGTCGGACTCGACAATGCCAAACTGCTGCTCGTAGACAAAGGGGTGGGCATTGCGGTCGAGCACATAGTGCGACAACAGGCCCAGCGCAAAGGCGCGACCCAGATTGGCATCGCGCGGCTGCAGGCGCGACACGCCGTCGCGCAGGCACGAGAACTGGCGCGACATGCGCGAGCGGTGCATGACCTGAGCAAGCGACATGCAGTCGGAGATGCGTGGCGTGAGCATGTGGAAGAAAAACGGGTCGGGACCTTGGTTTCCCAGGATAAAGGCGATGCGCTCCTCGTCGGACGTGATAACGCCCTGCGGAAGACGGTCGATGCTTTCCTCGCCAAACAGATGATGCGTAATGAGCGCGGGCATAATAATCCTTTCGATTTCATTCGATGCAATCCATTATGCCCACCGCACAGTCATGCCAAACCTGTAACGGCAAACGATGGCACACCGACCCTTACGCAAGCCCCAAGTGCGATTTGACCTCGGCAGCGCGACGGCGGGACACGGGCACCGTCGAGGTTACGCGATCGAGCCTGAGCTCCATAAGGCCCGTGGAGCCGATCTCGACATTGTGCACGTCTTCCAAATTAACCAGATAGCTGCGGTGGACACGAATAAAGCCCTCGGAGGCCAGGCGACGCTCGAGCGAGGAAATCGACTCATTGATCAGGTACGTCCCCTCGGCGCAGACGGCGTTGCAAAAATCGGCGCGCGCCTCAAAGTAGCAGACATCCGCCACGGGAATGAACACCTTTTTGCCCCCACGATCCACCGTCAGGCGCAAAGGCTGGCGCGGAGCATGGACGACGCGGCGAGCGCCCAGGGCAGTCTCGATCTTGTCGAGCGCCTTTGACAAGCGGGCATCCTCGACCGGCTTGACGATGTAATCGACAGCATCGAGGTTATAGGCATCGGCCGCATACTCGGCGAATGCCGTCACAAACACCACGACCGGCGGCGTCTTTAGGTTCTGCAGCGTCTCGGCAAGCTCAATTCCCGAGCGACCGGGCATGGTAATGTCCAAAAACAGCACGTCGGGCTTGTTCGACAGAATCGACTCCACGGCTTCGGTGACATTGCCCGCCTCGGCAATCTGACCCACACGCGTATCCTTTTCCAACAGATAGCGTAGCTCAGCCCTAATTGGGGGCTCGTCATCAACCACCAGGATGTTCCAGCCTTCGGACATATGCGCTTCCCCTCTTTTTCTCTCAATCCAACCGCGTGCTACACCGTTAGCGGCGCCGGCTCATGCGGCTCGCCGTTCAACTCAACGATGACCTGCGTTCCCACGCCCTCCTGGGACTTCACGCGCATGCCAGAATCTTCTCCGTAAAAGAAATGGATGCGCTGAAGCACGTTGAAGAGCGCCAGGCCGCAACCTCGCTTGACGGAGCCGTCGGCGGTAATGCTCTCGGGCTCCTCTCGGCGATGCTGCTCAAACAGATGCGCGCAGACTTCTTCGCTCATCCCGATGCCGTCATCTTCGACGATGATCTCCAAGCCGTCATCGGTCTCAAAAGCCCTAACACGAATAGAAAGCGGCTCGATCTCGCGCTGCGCATGCTTGATGCAGTTTTCGAGCAGCGGCTGCAAGATAAACGGCGGTACTAGGCTGTCGCGCACCTCAAAGTCGATGTCGACCGAAACGCGCAGACGGCCGTCGCCATACCGGGCCTGCATAAGATTGATATAACGAGTGCCCTGCTCCACCTCGTGCTCGAGCGTGGTGAGCGTATCGGAGTCAGAAAGCGTCTGACGGTAATAATTGGAAAAATCGATGAGTAACGATCGCGCCTTGTCGGGCTCGGTTCGAACGAGCGACACGATCGTGCTAATGGTATTGAACAGAAAATGCGGGTCGACCTGCGACTGCAGGGCGCGAAGCTCAACGCGGGCTGTGAGCTCGTCCTGGCGCTCGAGCTCAAAGCTGGCGAGCTGCGTGGAAATTAGGTCGGCAAAACCCGAGGCAAGGGCCGTCTGGCGCATATCGATGCTGCTCAGGCGGGGATAGTACAGCTCGAGTGTGCCCACGCAATGCCCGCGCACGGTAAGCGGCGCGACAATGCCGGCGCGCAGGCGGGGAAAATAACCGCCCGTCTCATTGGAGGTGTCGCGCGAAAACACGCTCTGCTCGCCCGTCTCAATCACACTGAGCGTGGTCTTGAGCACGACCGGGGTGCCGGCGGGACACCTTGTCGAATCCTCGCCCCAGCTTGCCAACACCTGCTTGCCGTCGGTAAAGCAGATGGCAGAGGCGATGGTCTCGGACAGGATGATTTTAGAGGCGCCCAGGGCCGCTTCGGGCGTAAGGCCGCGCGACGTGTAGGCGAATATTTTTGATGCGATGGCGAGCGTACGGTCGGTTGCGCTCGATGTGAGGTCGTCGGGGACCACAAAGACATACGAGAAAAAGAAGCACAGCATGACCAGGCCGGCAATAACGACAACGCCCGGAACGGGATTGGGATTATCGGTTAAATCCCAGATAAGCAGCAGGATAAGCGCCGGAACGACAACACCGAGCAGGATGGCCTGGACCACGTGCTGTGCCGTGCGAAAGACCTTGGTAGAGTTGTAGCTCTTGCCCAGAATCAGCCTGTTTAAATCCACCGTCATCCCCTTTTGTCCGTAGCACCCATAGCAATAAAGAGGGCCGCAAGCGACCCTCTCCATTGCATTATGCAATCAAAAACTGTGTTTTACATCCAGCCATCGACAAACGGTATCTTAGGCGCTGTATTTGTTGGCCTCGCCAAAGGTGCCAGCCTCGACGATCCAGCCGTCCTTCATGATGACGTCCATGTTGTCGGTGTTGAGCACGTGGATATCGGCAGCGACGTCACCGTTGACGACCAGCAGGTCGGCGCACTTGCCGGCCTCGATAGAACCGGTCTCGTCCTCGATGTGGCACATCTTGGCACCGTTGAGGGTGGCGCAGGTGATGGTCTCGACCGGGGTGAAGCCGATCTTGTCGACGAACTCGTACATCTCCTCGATGGAGCAGGTGCCGTACGGGGTGACGAAGGAGAAGGAGTCGGAGCCGATCGTCATGACGACGCCGCGCTTCTTGGCCTCGCGCAGGCAGTCGTAGTTGCGCTGCAGCTCCTTCTCGACCAGGGTGCCCTCGTACTTGTCGTGCAGCTCGGGGACGTAGACGGGCGGATAGGTGGCGTACCAGGTGGGCAGGAAGGCGATCGTCGGGGTGAAGAAGGTGCCCTGCTCGGCCATGAGGTCCATGGTGCGCTCATCGATATCGAAACCGTGAATCAGTTGCTCGCAGCCAAAGCGAACGGAATCATAGGCAGCGGCGTGGTTGTTGTAGCAGTGGCTCCACACGGGGATGCCGACCATCTTTGCCTCTTCGACCACGGCCTGGATCTCCTCGGAGCAATAGTGCTGGTCGCGACCGGAGTCCCAGCGCCAGATGCCGCCACCGGTAGCCCAGATCTTGATGGCATCGGGGTTCTCGCGCAGGCGACGACGGACGGCCTTGCGCAGATCCCAAGGACCGTCGACCTGGTCACCCCAAGGATGGGATTCCTTGTTGAGCTCCTGGGTGCAGTGGTGGGAGTCACCGTGGCCGGCAACGCGACAGAAGCCGAGGCCGGTAGCCAGAACGCGCGGGCCCTTAAAGACGCCCTTGTCGATGCAGTCACGAATCTGGATACCAAAGCGGCCGATCTCGCAGACGGTGGTGAGGCCGTGGGTGAGGCAGTCGTAGGCCTGCTTGACGGCGACGGCCTGCTTCTCGAGGAGCGGCTGCATGACCCAATCGGTATCATCGTCGGTCAGGTTGCCCGAGAAGTGCAGGTGGGTGTCGATCAGGCCGGGAAGGACGGTCTTGCCGGCGGCGTCGATAACCTCAACGCCTTCGGGAAGGTCCTGCATAGTGCCAGCGTACTCGATCTTGCCGTTGTCGTCGACGAGAACGAGGGAGTTCTCGACCGGCTCGGCACCGGTACCGTCGATGAGCTTGCCGCCAACGATTGCATACTTAGTGGACATGGTTCCTCCTTATGGATCCATATATGTGGGCGAGGCCGTGTTGGGTTAAGGCCTCACAAAGCTACCCAAGTGGTGCCGGGTTCGGTGCGCGGGAGAGAGGGCCCCGCGCACCCGATCCGCCCCGGCTAGGCGTTACTTTTTGCGGGAATTGGTGAAAGCCATGAGGGCCAGGCCAATAGCCAACCAGCCGATCACGATGCTCCACTCCACCATGTTGAGGGAGGCGGGAGAGAACGGAATCACGAGCAGGCCGATGATGATGGCGCAGGCAGCGATAGCGAGGCCGATGCCAAACTTGCCGCCGGGTACCTCGTAGGGACGAGGCAGGTCGGGCTCGGTGAAGCGCATGCGCAGGCAGGCGAGGGCGACCATGCCGCAGGAGAAGATGAAGGCGAGAGCCGACACGTTGGTCAGAGGAATGAGCATGTTCTTGCCCAGGAACGGACCGATGACGGTGATGACGCCCAGAACGACGCAGGCGAGCTTGGGAGCGCCGGACTTGGGGTCGACCTCGGCGAACTTCTCGGGCAGCTGGCCCTTGCGGCCCATGGCGAGCATGATGCGGCTCGTGGCGCCGTAGAAGGAGTTCATCGGACCCATGGGTCCAAGCGTGGCGATGACGAGCATGGCCAGGTACAGGAGCATGTTGATGCCCTTGAGGCAGGCAAGCGCGGGAACCGGGCTCTTAACAAACTCATGCCAGTCGAGGATGGTGCCGAACGAGTAGATGCAGACCATGTAGAAGCCGCCGGCGGCCAGCAGGGCCAGGGAGATGATCTTGCCGAACTTGTTCCAGTTAAGGCCCTCGGCTGCTTCCTCAGCCTGCTGGGGAATGGTGTCGAAACCAGCGTAGAAGAACGGGGTCAGAACCAGGACCGACACGATACCGGCGAACAGGCTAGTGCCCTCGGTGGCGGCCTTGCCGCCGCCAGCACCGGCGACCTGGGAGAACACGGGCATGGCGTTGTCCGGCGAGCCGGTGAACAGCGAGACGCCCATGGCGAGCAGCATGCCGCAGAGCAGGGCCTTGGTCAGGAAGGCCTGGAGCTTGGCAGCCGAGCTGGCACCGCGGAAGTTGAGAAAGATGACGTAGACTGCAAAGCCGAGCGCGATCAGCGTCGGGAACAGGTAAACGTCGGCGCCCAGGATGGTGTAGAGCTTGACGGCGCGCAGCCACTCAAGACCGGGCAGGCTACCGAACATCTCGGACACGAGGGTCGAGATGGCAATGGCCTCCCACGGGCACAGGATGCCGTTGCCCAGGGCCAGGAGCCAACCGGTGATGTAGCTCAGCGTACGGCCAAAGCTACGATCGACATACTCGACGATGCCGCCCGAGATTGGGATAGCAGCCGTGAGCTCACCGAAAACAGCTCCGACGGGCACGAGGAAGATTGCACCCAAGAGGAATGCGATCATAGCGGGAACGGGACCGCCGCCCACGACCATCCAGTCGCCGACCTGCAGAACCCAACCGGTACCGATGATGGCACCGAAACCGATGGTGAAGAAGTTCCAGAGCGAAAGCGTTTTCTTCATGCCGCCGTTATCCTCAACTGCAACTTCTGCGTTCTTGTCCGCCATTGTTCCCCTCCTTTCCTATTTGACGCCCCTTGACGTCACCCCTTGCGCGGTCCGTTTTGCCGCGCGCTTTTATTTCGTGGCTTTAAGATACGGCCTTGGCACAGCAACGCCGCTTGTGACTCGACCGATGGCAGAACTACAGAACGAGCGGCACCGTTTTTGGGACGAACGGCGAGGGGCGCCACTCGGTGCGAGCGCCCGTTTTGATGGCGCGATTCGATTGCTCGCGGAAGGTGTCGCTTTATGACGCCAAGCCCACCCTGTTCGTGCCGTTTATCGAACTTTTGTCGCACGTGCTCATTTGCTGCACGTCTATTTTGTAGGATGGACGGGTTATATATGAGACGAGGTGGTACAAATGGCATACGAATACAACGACGGCGAACGGCAGCGAAACGTTCGCCTTGCCGGGCGTACCACGCCAGCATCCAGGAGTGTTTCTGACAACGACGGGCCACAGAACCCGCAGCGTCCGCAGGATCGTCCCTCGTCGTCTATGCCGCAGAATGCCGGCACGCGTCAGGCGGATCGCCCGTGCTCGGGCACCCGTCAACGCCGGGCCGAAGTGCCTCGGCGGCAGAAAAACGATCGGCGAAAGTCTGACGATCACATCAGCCGTTTCTTTTCGAAGCCCCGCGGTGGATGCGGCGCAAAGCGGCCACGGCCGATGGGACGTGTCAGGGCCGCCAATCCGCAGATTCATCGTCTCCGTCTTGCCCTGTGCTCCATCATGGCATGTCTGGCCTTTGTGTATCTGGGGTCGTGTGCCTCGCATGGCTCTGCCGGTCTAGAGCCCACCGCCGAGGAAAAGCTCCTCAAAGCCCCGGTCGCACTCGGCTACTCGTTTGCTTTTTCGACCCCGCGTTCGCAGTGGAGTGCCGGCACCATGCCGCATATCTACCAGATTGACCCCGCATGGTCGGAGCTGCCCTACGCCGGCGGCACCATCCGCCAAAACGGCTGCGGACCCACCTGCCTCACCATGGTCTACATCTTTAAAACGGGACGCACCGATATGACACCGGCAGATATGTGCGCCCTTTCCGAGGCGGGCAACTATGCCCCCACCGGTGCCACCGAGTGGTCATTTATGACGAGCGGCGCATGGCAGCTGGGGCTTAACGGGACGCAGCTCTACAACGATCGAGACTCGATGGCCCAGGCCTTGCGCTCAGGTGCCCCCGTAATCGCCGCCGTGCGTCCCGGTACGTTTACCAACGTGGGTCATTACATCGTGCTCTACGGCATTGACGACGCCGACCAGATCGGTGTCTACGATCCCAATTCGCCCAGCCGTAGCGCCCGCCGCTGGGGCGTCGTAGAAGTCCTCAACGAAATCGAAGCCATGTGGGCCTACTAGTCATTGGGGACAGACTTAAATGAGTGGTCGTTGGGGACAGTCTTGCGGACGCCAGCCGAGAGCAGACGAAAAGGGCCATCCCGAACTGCTTGGAACTGCCAGCACGGAAAGCGCATCCTGCTTTGGGGCCCAATAGCGGGATGCGCTTTCCGTTAGCGGCCCGTTTGGGAAACTAGGGACCGCTTTTCGACAAAAATCCGGGATGCATTTTCCGATTGAGGGCCTCAAGGGAAACCGCGCCCCATGTTGGACGCTCATTCTGGGATGTGCTTTCCGCAGTTGATCGATGCGGCCTTTAAGGACTGTCCCAAGCTGCCGGCAGGAAAGGAACGTCCCCAAGTGCCGGGTTTCCGAAGTCTGCAATGCTCCTCATGAACAGCCGTCTCAATAGCAAAAGCCCCCTCGGCCGAAGCGGACCGCGGGGGCAACAGACCTGTAAGAGTTAACTCAAGTCCTCGCCATTTGATGCAATGACCTTTTGATACCAGCAGAAGCTGTCCTTTCGGTAGCGATCGAACGTGCCTTTGCCCGTATCATCGGCATCGACATAAACAAAGCCATAGCGCTTCTTCATCTGCCCCGTCGAGGCCGATACCAGATCGATACAGCCCCACGGCGTGTATCCCATCAGGTCAACACCGTCCTCGACAATTGCATCGCGTAGCGCAAGAATATGCCTGCGCAGGTAATCAATATGATACGCATCGTGGACTTTGCCGTCTTCCAGCGCATCGAGTCCGCCCACACCGTTCTCAGCGATAAAGAGCGGAAGATGGTAACGATCGTGGTAGCCGGCAAGCGTCACGCGCAAACCCAGCGCATCGATCTGCCATTTCCAGGCAGTCTCTTTATCCTTGAGGTACGGATTGCGCAGCGTCGGGAACACGTTGCCCTCCGCCTTCTCAGCGATCACCTGGTCATCGGCGCACACCAAGCGCGAGCAATAGTACGAGAACGAGATGAAGTCGACGGTATGCTCGGCCAGATACTCCGTATCGCCCGGCTCAAAGGGCACGTGAACACCCTCTTTCTCGAGCGCACGCAGCTTCCAAGTAGGATAGGCGCCCGCAGCCATCACGTCAGTGTAGAAGTAGCGGCCGCGGTCCTCCTCATACGCAAGCCATACGTCCTCGGGCGCACAACGGTACGGATAGGTCGCACCGGCAGCGATCATGCAACCCACCTTGTTTGCGGGATCGATCTTGTGCAGGATCTCGACAGCGTGAGCGCTCGCCATAAACATATGGTGCGAGAACGCCGCGGTCACGGCTGCACGGTCACGCTCATCCTCGAGCGTGACGCCCGCGTTGAGATAGGACAGCGCCACGCTGTTGATCTCGTTGAAGGTGAGCCAATAACGCACGAGGCCCTGGTACGCACGTCCGACGGTCTCGACGTAGTGCGCATACCGCTCGATCATCTCTCGGCTTTGCCATCCACCATAACGCTCGACCAGAGCCAACGGATAGTCGTAGTGCGACAGCGTCACGAGTGGCTCGATTCCGTGCTCGCGCAGCGCCTCGAATACCTGACGGTAAAACTCCAAGCCCTCACCGTTGGGCTCGGCCTCCATCCCTGTGGGAAAAATACGGCTCCAACAAATTGAAAGACGCAGGCACTTAAAGCCCATCTCGGCAAAGAGCTCGACGTCCTCGCGCCAATGATGGAAGAAGTCGTTGCCCCAACGGCATGGATACAGCCTGTCCGGATCATCCACGGGCTTTTGCCTGCCAAACATCACATCCCAGCGGTCGGGACCCTGTGGAATCAGGTCGGAGTGCGACATACCGCGGCCGCCCTCGTTCCAGCCCCCTTCGGCCTGGTTGGCAGCGAGCGCGCCGCCCCACAAAAAGCCCTCGGGCATACCGGCAGCAGACGTTCTGTCAAAGTAACCCATGCTACTCAGTATCCTTGGCAGAAGCTGCCGCAGCGTTCTCCCGCTCCTGTGCCAGGAGCAGGTTGTCGTACACCTTAAAGAACGGGTACCAGACCACAGCCATGACCACGATCAAAACGATCGTAAATACCCAGATGCGCGGGTCGAGGCACTGGATAAAGCCCTGAACGAAGATGGGGAACGTGCCGCTCACCAAGATGTAGAAGTTAGAGACAAGACCCAGTGAGATTGCACCCCAATACAGCAGGGCCGAAATCATACCGCCCAGCACAAACGGAATCATGAGGATCGGGTTGAAGATGATGGGTGCACCAAAGATCGCGGGCTCGGAGATACGGAAGAAGCTCGGCACGATGGATGCCTTGCCAAATGCCTTGAGCTGCTGCGACTTTGCCCTAAACGCGCAGAGCGCCACAAAAGAGAACGTATTGCCCGTGCCGCCGATGAGGTTGATGGCCATCGACATGAGTGCCGGATGGAACTCAAGCGGCTGCCCAGCAGCGTAGAGCGAGGCGTTGGCAGCAAAGGCGGCAAGCGTAACCGGGGCGGTGATGGGCATCACGATCATGTTGCCGTGGACGCCAAAGCACCAAAACAGCAGCGTCATGAAGCAGATAAGCAGTGCGCCGGGCACAGAGTCAACTGCGACGGAAAGCGGGGCAGCGAGCAGCTTCTCGATAACCGAGGGGATGGACAGCGTGGGATCGATCATCTGGATCAGCAGGTTGCCACCAAAGAAGATGAGGATGTTGGCGAGCATAGGCACGATGGCGCCAAAGGTTTCGGACAAAAACGGCGGCACGCCATCGGGCATCTTGATGGTGATGCCCTTGGTCTGGCAGAAGCGCGTGACCTCGACGGAGACCAGGGCAACGATGATGGCGGTAAACAGGCCCTGCGCACCCAGATAGGTGCAGGGGACCGCCTGGAGCACGGACTCATCAGCAAGCTGGTAGTAGGACGACGGCGCCGCGGCGATCAGGAACATCACCAGCGAGGTCATACCGGCGTTAAGCTTGGGCATCTTGTAGGTGCCCGCCAGGTTATAGGCGATTGCGAACGTCACGATCACCGACAGTATGCCCATCGTCATGTTGAACGGGATGAGCAGCGTGAGCTTATTGGCCGTGGCAAAATCGAGCCAAGGGCCAAAGACGGACCAGAACCCGCCCTGCGCCACCAGGTCGGCCGTGACCGGCGGGTTGGCGATGATCATAAAGACGGCAGAGACCAAGATGAAGCTGATCGCGCTCATAAAGCCCTTTTGCATGGAGGCAAAATGGCGCTCGGTGCCGCAGAAATTGGCAATAGGGGTCAGTTTTTCCTGAAGCAGGGTCATTAACTTTTCCATGGTCGCCTCCTAGCCCAACAGCGACTGGGCGAGTGCCAGCACATTGGCGGCGTTGCCCATGCCGTAGTCCTGTGCGGGGATGACCGCGGTCGGCTTACCGCTCCCCTGCTTGACGGTGTTGAGCTGGTAGGACACCTGCGGCCCCAAGAGCAGCACGTCATAATCGGCGCAGGTCTCCTGATACTCGCCGATACCCACCGCATCGATATCAAGCTCGATGCCGTTTTGCTCCGCATATTTCTCGAGTTTCTTCATCAGAATGCTTGTAGACAGGCCAGCTGCGCAAACAAGAAGGATCTTCATAAGGGATTCCCTTCGCATTGATTGGTTGGATAGTCGCCGCACGCCGTTAGGCGTTCTTGGCTGCAGTGCGCTCATACAGGCAGATCAGCTCCTGCACGAGCTCCTGAGCAAGCATGGAGCACATGAGGTGGTCCTGAGCATGGACCAGCAACACATCCACCGACAGATGCTCGCCCGCCGCCTCGGTCGAAAGCAGCTGCGTTTGGATGTGGTGAGCCTTGATTCCCGCATCCTTTGACTGCTTCATGAGTTTGGCGGCAGCGTCAAAATCCCCCGCCTTTGCCTTTTCAAGGGCTTCGAAGGCAAGGCTGCGCGCCTCTCCCGCTGCAGCGACCAGCTGAAACGAAACCATCTCGGTTCCCTGATCGTCCATAACGGTCTCCTCTCCCGTGATGTTTGGTTTGTACTTGAATATTCGAAACGCCTATCTCCCACCCGCAATCCTCGAGGTTTATTGCAGGCAGGCAGGGTTTTCGACAAAAGAAGCCTTAAGCCGTATGCGCTTGCACAAGCGCCATCAGCTCATGCCAGGACCGGCGCTCGCGTAAGCGCTCGACCCCCTGGCGGTCCATAAAGATCTCAGCGAGCAGCGAGCTCAAGATCCGCGCCTCGTCGCCGCCCGACCGGGCAAACGACACCATAAAGACGATATCGACCTCATGGCCGTATTCGTCCCAAAGAATGGGATGTTCGAGCAGGCCCACGGTAACAAAGGCCTCGGCGCTCAAAGGATGCATCCCATGGGGCATGGCCACCCCATTGCCAAACGAGGTGGCACTCGCGCTCTCGCGCTCGGCAACCTCTTGGGCAAACTGGGCATCGACACGGCCGCTCTCGACGGCGCGCTCGGAGAGATATCGGAGAACGGCCTGCTTCGACGACGCCTCAACGCGGTTGAAGAACAGGGCACGGCTAAAGAAAGCGCTCAGGGAGTCCGATTGCGCAGCGTCATCACTCAGCACCTTGCGGATAGCGTTGACATCGCTCGTCTCCAAGAAGAAATCGGCCTCGCGGACGGGCACGGGCAACTTGACGTTGAGCGGCACCGTTGTGAACACGTAGTCGATGTGCGAAAAGTCGAGCGTTCCCACGCGGGCGACGTCGCATGTCTCAATCGACTCGATATACATACCAAACTGCTTGCGGTACTGGTGCTCGAGCATACGGGCGCTTCCCGCTCCCGAGGCGCACACGATCAGGATGCGTTTGCGACGCGGCTGGTCGGCTTGCTGCTCGAGGGCCAGGGCAAATGCCATGGCGATGTAGCCGAGCTCCTCATCAGAGGGCTGGCTGCCAAAATGACGCTCGAGTACCTGCGAGGTGCCGGCCGCCATCGAATAGGCCAACGGAAACCTCGTCTTGATATCGGGCAGCATGGGGTTATCCATATGCATGTGATATTCAAGGCGATAACCCAGAGGGCCAATATGCCGAGCAAGGTTCATGCGAAGTTCAAGATCGCTGCTAAAGTCAAACCTAAACTCATCGTTGACCGCACATACCATCTCGGAAGCGATCTCCCACATCTCGTCCGAGATAACGGCCGAGCCCTTCTCGGGCACGCCCGTGCCCCTGCCGAGCAAATGGATTGCGATAAAGGCAACCTCTTCTCGGGGCATGCTCACGCCCAGGGCATCCTTGATGTTTGCGGCAATCTGGAAAGCCGCAGCGTATTCGTGCGTTCCCTCCAGCTTTAAAACGTCCGATTCTGCAGCCGGGACATAGCAGCCCTGCTCGATGCGGCCAAGAGCGATGTAAAGATGCATGATGAGATTGCGGGATGCCAGCGAGCTCACCGTGACGGGCGAGGCAGTCAGGGCATCGTCCACACATGCGGCGATGGCCCGCAGGCGCTCGGCGAGCTCTGCATCGTCGGTATCGGGCAACACGGGCCTCACCAGTGAGGCCAGACACAGACGCCGTTGCGACTCCCCACCCGCAACGCGGATTCCGTAGCGAGGGCGCTTTTCGAGCGTCAAGTCAAATTGGGCGAGTTTCTGCTCTACCAGACGCATGTCATTGGACAGAGTTCGCGCCGAAACGTAGAGTAAATCCGCATACTCCTCAATCGTCACCCACTGGGACCGCATGAGAAGGTCGTTAAGAAGGAAGGACACACGGCCGTCGCGCGTATCAGGAATGCCCGGATGGGCCAGAGCCGCACCGTCTAGCAAGCGAGCAAGCTCATCTGCATGTGCAACATCGATACGATATTGCCCTTTGCTGCCAACGATGCGTGCAACCCCCGCAAGCTTGTCGTTTGCGCGATGGATATAGTTTCTCACGGCGCGCTCGCTTACCTCGAGACGCTTGGCAAGCACCGCGACAGCGACAGGCTGAGCGTCCTCGATCATATTTACAAGCTGCTTGACGCGAGCATCCATGTCCTCCTCCTTTCCCTGCGTCTAGTCTAACGCGGTAAAGAATGACACTCCACGTCGCGCTCGTTCCGCCAACGCGGAACAGGTTGCGGGGAGTCCAGCTAAACTTATAGGGAGCACGGAGAGAGGGCCCGAAAGCAATGCGTCGGTGTGGGATGCGCCTTCCCAGCCATTGGGCAGTCATTGGGGACAGACTTAAATGAGTGGTCGTTGGGGACAGCCTTTGCGGACGACCGCTCGTGCTGTCGAAAAGGACTGTCCCAAGATGCCGGTAGGAAAGGAACGTCCCCAAGTGCCGGGTTGAAACAAAAGCCCCGCAGTCGGAGCGGACTGCGGGGCTCATGAAGAGAGGCTAGTTTGTGGGCGCTTTGCCTGGCGCCCACGAGAGATACAACAGAGTAGAGACTACTCGTGGATGCGGGTACCGGAGAGGCCGGCCATGGTCTCGGCGGCCTTGTCCAGAGCGCCGATGATGCAGGTGCGGCCCTTGCGGGAACGGGCGAACTTGATAGCAGCGCGGACCTTGGGCTCCATGGAACCCTTGCCGAACTGACCCTCGTCGGCCAGGCGCTCGGCCTCGTCGGCGGTGAGGTCCTCGAGCTCCTCCTGGTTGGGCTTGCCAAAGTTGATGGCGACATGCTCAACGGCGGTCAGCAGGAACAGGACGTCGGCATCACAGTCCTCGGCCAGCAGCTCGCCGCCCAGGTCCTTGTCGATGACAGCGGGAACACCCTTGTAGCAGCCCTTGTTCTCGTAGTCGCGGACGACGGGGATGCCGCCGCCACCGCAGGCGATTACGATAAACTCGTTGTCGAGCAGGTTGAGGATGGAGTCAGCCTCGACGATCTTCTTGGGATCGGGAGAAGCGACGACGCGACGCCAGCCGCGGCCGGAATCCTCGACGAAGACCTTGGAAGGATCCTCGGCCATGAACTCCTTGGCCTGCTCCTCGGTGTAGAAGGGGCCAATCGGCTTGGTCGGGTTCTTGAACGCGGGATCGTCCGGGTCGCACTCGATCTGGGTGACGACGGTTGCGGCGTGCCAACGCTTATAGCGCTTGTGCATCTCGCGGCCAATGCCCTGCTGCAGGTGATAGCCGATGTAGCCCTGGGACATGGCGCCGCACTCGGGCAGCGGCATCTCGGGGGTGCCGATGGCGTCGTGGGCGGCGGCGAAGGCGTTCTGGATCATGCCGACCTGCGGGCCGTTGCCGTGGGTGATGATGATCTCGTTGCCCTGCTCGATCAGGCCGAGAAGAGCGTGAGCGGTGTTGCTCACGGCCTCGATCTGCTCAACGGGATTGTTGCCGAGGGCGTTGCCGCCAAGGGCGACGACAATACGATCGGGCTTGCCAAGAGGCTTAGACATTGCTGGAATCCTTTCTGTAAAAGGCCTACAACCCATTAATAACCCGCGCCCGTGCAATACGCGAGTTTATTAAGGTTTATATTCTCTTTATCGCTCATTTTATTCATTTTGAAAATAGTTGAACGGTGAACGGTCGTTTTTATCCGCTCAGCGTACAGAACCCCAGCTCAAGCATATCTACGTCATTTACGTGCAACTTTATTTTAATAGAGCAGGGATTAGACCAGATTATGCAAACTATATCTTTGCTAAACATAAAACAGTCAGCGCAAAGTCTTACTCGCGCTATACGAGATTCTATGCACTTATTGGACGAGTATGCAGCCCTGCAATAACATGGCGTTTTTCATCCAACTTAAAGAATAGACGAGTGCCTTTGCCGCGCGTCGGCCGGCAGCCGGCGAGCCGTCTCGTCGGTTGCCGCTTCCAGAAAATCAAAAACTGATATTGCGCGCGCAATTGCTGCATGGTACTTTAGCGAAGAACAGCGCGGGCTGGGGCGACAGAGATTTGTCGTGAAGTTTGGGTTCGGCGACCCCGCTGCTGTCTTCTCCTTATCCGCCAGCGAACCCCTTGAGCGACGGATTGAGGAGGTCCTTACTATGACAAAAATGCTCAAGATCACGCTGAATGGCGAGACGTTTCTCGCCGACATGCTCTGGGACAAGGCTCCCGAGGCATGCAAGCTGTTCGAATCATCCTGTCCAGTCGAGTCACGTATCTTTTCGGCCAAGATCTGCGATGCCGAGGTAACCTATCCTGTCTCGGGCCCCATCGCCAATTACGAGCACATCGAGAACCCCGTCTTTCACGAGCCAGCGGGCGCCGTGAGCTGGTATGGCGGATGGTCGTCAATCTGCATCTTCTTTGACGTGTGCGAGCCCTTTGGCACCTGCAACATGTTCGCCCGCATCTGCGAAGCCGACCGCGAGCGTTTTGCCGCCGCCTGCCGCAATGTCTGGGACAACCAGGGCATGTACATTAAAAACGAAATCGTCGAGATCGAAGCGGAGGCCTAAAGATGATGGATATCAACACCCTGCTCACACTCGACCTTGCCGAGTACACCACTGCACTTGAGGCCCTCGCCGATCAAATGATGCTCGAGGAACCGCGTGACATCGACTACATGCGCCGCCGCAAACTCGACACCGGCCGCGAATTCGCCGTCTGGAACTTCACCGTCGGTTACTGCATGAACGCCGCCGACGCCTTCTCCCTCCTGCGAGCCCAGGGCAACGAAAACGCCAACGACGGCACCGCCGACCTCGCAACGATCAAAAACAGTGCCGCACGCCTGTGCGACTGGTTCTCGGGCGCCTTCGACGTCACCGGCAAAATGGATGACACGACGGCAATCCTCGCCCACAGCCGCGACCTCTACGCCCAGGTTGAGACTCACGAACAGTTCGCGGCCCTCACCCGCGCCACCGAGCGCTATCTGGTCCAGCTCCAATTTTGGGTCGACCGCCAGATTCCCTGGCCGGCTATTAGCGACCTCGTCCACGGCTACCGCCTACGCACAGAGAGCGGCGAGACAAGATAAAAACAACCAGGCAGCACCAACAATGTCCCGCCACGGGACCCAAAGTAGCAATCAGAGGGCTGGAGACGCCAACAACAGCGTCCCCAGCCCTCTCCATAGTGCTGCGCGTTTCGCGGCAAAGCCGCGAAAAAGCAAGGGGATAAGAAGCCGCAACAACCACGCCCCCTCCATCCCCAAAGTGGCGCGAGGTTTCGCGGCAAAGCCGCGAAACAGCGAAGGGGACAAAAGGCCCCCACAGCCACGTCCTTCATCAGCCCACACAATCCGAGGACGTAGTCGTAGCAGGATCTGAGGGCTGACCTTCGCGGACACTCCGCAGGACGAAAGAACCCCCGCCGCACGTAGTGCGCAGCGGGGGTTCTTTCATGTCCGAGGACGTCCGCGAAGGTCAGCCCTCAGATCCTGCGGTGGGAGACCTAGGCCTCGTTGTACACCGTCTTGAGCTTCAGCAGGTGAGCATAGCGGTCCATAGCGGCCTGCTCGTTCTCCTTGAAGAGCTCCTCGGCGCGCTCGGGGAAGGAACGCGTCAGCGAAGCGTAACGGGCCTCGTTCATCAGGAACTCCTGATAACCGCCCGCGGGCTCCTTGGAATCGAGCGAGAACTTCTTGCCGGCAGCAGCCTCGGGGTTGAAGCGGAAGAGGTTCCAGTAACCGCACTCGACAGCCTTCTTCATCTCGGCCTGGCAGTTCTGCATGCCGCCCTTCTTGATGGAGTGCATCTCGCAGGGGCTGTAGCCGATGATGAGGGACGGGCCGTCGTAGGCCTCGGCCTCGTGAATGGCCTTGAGGGTCTGAGCCGGGTTGGCGCCCATGGCGACCTGCGCCACGTAGACGTAGCCATAGCTCATGGCAATCTCGGCCAGGGACTTCTTCTTGGTCACCTTACCGGCAGCGGCGAACTGGGCGACCTGGCCCAGGTTCGAGGCCTTGGAGGCCTGACCACCGGTGTTGGAGTAAACCTCGGTGTCGAAGACGAAGACGTTGACGTTGTGGCCGGAAGCCAGGACGTGGTCCAGGCCACCGAAGCCGATGTCGTAGGCCCAACCGTCGCCGCCGAAGATCCAGAAGGACTTCTTGGTGAGGTAAGCCTTGTCGGCGAGGATCGCCTTGGAAGCGTCGCAGCCGCACTTCTCGAGCTCGGCAACGTAGGCGGCGGCAGCGGTCTTGGAGGCCTCGGCGTCGTTGACGGAGTCGATCCAAGCCTGGCCGGCAGCCTTGAGCTCATCGGACGGACCATCGGCAGCGATGATGTCCTGGGTAGCGGCGATCAGCTTGTGCTGGACGGCCTCGTAACCGACGGCCATGCCCAGACCGTGCTCGGCATTGTCCTCGAACAGGGAGTTGTTCCACGCCGGGCCGTGACCGTCCTTGTCCTTGCAGTAAGGAGCAGTGGCAGCGGGGTTGCCCCAAATGGAGGAGCAGCCGGTGGCGTTGGAGATGAACATGCGGTCGCCGGCGACCTGGGTCACCAGACGTGCATAGGCGGTCTCGGCGCAGCCGGCGCAGGAGCCGGAGAACTCCAGGTAGGGCTGCTTAAACTGGCTGCCCTTGACGTTGGCCGCGATGAGCTCTTTCTTCTCGGAGACGTTCTCGACCATGTAGTCCCAAACGGGCTGCTGGTCCATCTCCTGCTCGGTGGGAACCATCTCGAGGGCGCCCTTGGGGCAGACCTTGACGCAGTTGGTGCAGCCCATGCAGTCGAGCGGGGACACGGCCATGGTGAACTTCATGCCCTTGGCCTTGGGGCCCATAGCGTCGAGCGTGCGAGTAGCCTCGGGCGCGGCGGCAGCCTCGTCCTCGGTCATCGCGAACGGACGGATGGTGGCATGCGGGCACACGTAGGCGCACTGGTTGCACTGGATGCACTTGGTCTCGTCCCAGTGGGGAACGACCACGGCGACGCCGCGCTTCTCGTATGCGGAGGCACCCAGCTCAAACTGGCCGTCGGCGCAACCGACGAAGGCGGAAACGGGCAGGCTGTCGCCATCCATGCGATCGATGGGCTCGAGCAGGTTCTTGACCTGCTGGGCGATGGCGGACTTGGTCTCCTCGGAGAGCTCGACGGGAGCGGCATCCTCGGCGGTTGCCCAGTCGGCCGGAACCTCGAACTTACGGAAGGCGGTAGCGCCGGCATCGATGGCCTTATGGTTGGCGTCGACGATGGCCTGGCCCTTCTTCATGTAGGACTTGGTAGCCGCGTCCTTCATGTACTGCAGGGCGTCCTCGGCGGGCAGGACCTTGGCCAGCGCGAAGAAGGCGGACTGGAGCACCGTGTTGGTGCGCTTGCCCATGCCGACCTTGGCGGCCAGGTCGATAGCGTCGATCAGGTAGACGTTGACGTTGTTGTTCGCGATGTAGCGCTTGGCCACGGCGGGCATGTGCTCGGCGAACTCCTCGTCGCTCCACTGGCAGTTGACCAGGAAGGTGCCGCCCGGCTTGACGTCGCGGACCATCTTGAAGCCCTTAACGATGTAGCTGGGGTTGTGGCAAGCGACAAAGTCGGCCTTGGTCACGTAGTACGGCGAACGGATCGGGGAATCACCAAAGCGCAGGTGCGAGACGGTGACGCCGCCGGTCTTCTTGGAGTCGTACTGGAAGTAGGCCTGAACGTACTTGTCGGTGTGGTCGCCGATGATCTTAATCGAGTTCTTGTTGGCGCCGACGGTACCGTCGCCACCCAGACCCCAGAACTTGCACTCAATGGTGCCGGGGGCTGCGGTGTTGGGCGCATCCTCGGCCTCGGGCAGGCTCAGGTTGGTCACGTCATCGACGATGCCGATGGTGAACTCGCGCTTGGGCTCGTCCTTCTTAAGCTCCTCGAAGACAGCGAACGCGGACGCGGGAGGCGTGTCCTTGCTGCCCAGGCCATAACGGCCGCCGACGACCTTGATGCCCGTCTTGCCGGCCTCGTAGAGAGCGGAGACGACGTCCTGGTAGAGCGGCTCGCCGATGGAACCCGGCTCCTTGGTGCGGTCCATGACGGCAATCTTTTTGACGGTCTCGGGGAGAACGTCGACAAAGTGCTTGATGGAGAACGGACGGAACAGGCGAACCTTGACCAGGCCGACCTTCTCGCCGTGAGCGTTGAGGTAGTCGATGACTTCCTCGAGCACGTCGCAGAAGGAGCCCATGCACACGACGACGCGATCAGCATCGGGAGCGCCGTAGTAGTTGAACAGGCCGTAATCGGTGCCGAGCTTCTCGTTGATCTTCTTCATGTAGCCCTCGACGACGGCGGGAAGCTCGTCGTAGACCTTGTTGCAGGCCTCGCGGTTCTGGAAGAAGATGTCACCGTTCTCGTGGCTGCCGCGGGTATGCGGGTGCTCAGGGTTGAGCGCGTGATCGCGGAAAGCCTGGACAGCGTCCATGTCGCACATCTCGGCCAGATCCTTGTAGTCCCACATGGCGACCTTCTGGATCTCGTGGCTGGTGCGGAAGCCGTCGAAGAAGTTAAGGAACGGGGTCTTGCCCTCGATGGCGGCAAGGTGAGCCACCGGCGAGAGGTCCATGACCTCCTGGACGTTGCCCTCGGCAAGCATGGCGAAGCCGGTCTGGCGACAGGCCATGACGTCGGAGTGATCACCGAAGATGTTCAGGGCGTGCGAAGCGACGCAACGCGCGGAGACGTGGAAAACGCCCGGGAGCTGCTCGCCTGCGATCTTGTACATGTTCGGGATCATCAGGAGCAGACCCTGAGAAGCCGTGTAGGTGGTGGTCAGAGCACCGGCACCCAGCGAACCGTGAACGGTACCGGCTGCACCTGCCTCAGACTCCATCTCGACGACCTTGACCGGGGTGCCGAAGATGTTCTTGCGACCCTGGGCCGCCCACTGGTCGACATGGTCGGCCATCGGGCTGGACGGCGTAATGGGATAAATTCCCGCTACCTCGGTGTACGCATACGAAACATATGCGGCCGCCTCGTTGCCGTCCATAGACTTAAACTTACGCGCCATATACCCCTCTCCTCTCATATAGGTATACAGGCCCCGGCGATCGCCGGGATATTGGCGTGATGGGATTTTCGTTGTTGCTTCCAATCATCTGGCAGGCGGACTCAGCAGCAGGTACATGGCGTGGAGAGAAGGCATGCCAAGGCGAGGAGGGCTGCACGCGCTCCACAAGCCCAGCTACCCGTCTTGCACATGACCGAGCGCCGCAAAGGCCGCATGCCGGATGCTCCCGGGCACGCCCCGGCGATGGGAAGCGCCCGCAACGGAAATCCGCATGCGGGTTTATTGTACCCCGCCGTCAAGCCATATTTCGGCAAATATAGGTGGCCGGTAAAGGTTTACCTCGGGTGACTATTGTGCGCCCGGCACCGACGGATACAGTCCCCTGGAACCCCACAGCAGTTGCGGTGAAATAGGGACTGTTTTTGCTGTTAACGGCCTTAATCAGTCCCTATTTCACCGCAACTCATTGGGGGGGATGAGCTAGAGGGCGCCGAGGAGGATGGCGTAGGTGGTGGATTCGCCGAGTTTGAGCTCGTCGCCGGGGTTGAGCTGGGCGGAGCGGCCGGGCTCTACTTGAATACACACACTCGTGGCCCCGTTTACCACCACGGTGCCGTTCGTGGACGACAGGTCCTCGACAAACCATGCGCCAGAATCGTCGCACCAGATATGGGCATGGCGGGCCGAGACGTCGTCACCGACGTCGGTGATGTCGCCCTCCCCCGTTGCCAGCGCGCCGATCTCAACACCTTCCTCACTCGGCTGAATCCAGCGCGGGGCGCTCACCACGTAGCCGTTTTGCACGCGCAGCAGTCCCAGCGGATGCGCCGGCGCGACCTCGTGCTCGCCCGCGACCGAAGATGTGCTCAGCGAGCGCGGCGTCGACGTGGCGCCGCCACAGGTCGCATGAGCGTAGTCGATGGCATAGGTCACCGACGAACGGACATCTGCCGAGCAACCCACGGCGACAAACAGCACCAGGATGGCCTCGGCGCGCTCGGCGGGCATGAGCTCAGCCGCCTGCGACAGGCGCTCGAGCGCATTGCGATAGAGATTCGTGTCCTGGTGGCATTCCTCGAGTGCCCGCACCATGGGCTCGCCAGCGGGGCCGCACACCATATTGGTCACGGCCGCGGCGTCCATGGGGTTGCGACGGCGCAGGGCCAGCTGCGACATAATGCGCGCGGCCGAGGTGCCGTAATCGGCAAAATAACGTTCCTGCAGCGTGCCGACCGGTGCGCGCACGATAAAGCGCGAAACCCAGGAGCGATCGGCGGCACGACTCTGCGGACTACGGCCGTCGGCGAGCGGGCGGCTCGAGAGCACCAGGCCGCACAGTTCGATATGGCTCAGGTGCGCTGCACGCTTAAAGATGTCAAACATTGCCCCGCACGGGGTGAGCTCAGCTTGAGAAGCCATGGCTTAGCCCTCCTTGGTCGCAGAGATCGTGTCGGATACTTCGGCCGGCCCGCCAAAGGCGCGGGCAGCCGCGGCTCCGCCGGCAAGCGGCGTCGCCATGGAAATTTTCGCACGTCGTGCTGACACGACGGGGAGCTCAAAGGCAAACCCCATCGCCAGCAAAAACCACGTGAGCGCATAGGTTGCAATTATGGCGGCCACCAGGCCACCCGCCACGGCATGCTGGGAAAACACGGTGCATGCAGCCGCGATCAGCACCGGAACCTCGCAGGCAGAAAGTGCCAACACGCCCTGCAGGAATCCCGCACGGCGGTCGTGCGCCATGGCGCCGGCGGCAATACCCGCCATGCCCGGCAGCGCCAGCGCGAGCGCGGCGATAATGGCCGGCAGCTTCCCGGACCACATAAGCGGTCCCACGACGAGCGTCACATGGGCGCCCGACGCCAACAGCGCCGCTGATACCACGACCACAGTCCAAAGCACGCCGCATACCGCCGTCGCACCAACCATCGCCGCACGCCGGGCTGTGCGCCCCGATACCTCCATCGGACACGGCATGAGCGGCTCGGCGCGAAGCGAGCGGGCGACATTTTGCGCATAGTGGTCGCAAAATGCCGAGAGCGCCGCTTCCACCGCAGCCGGCTCGGGACGATCTTCCTGATGGCAGGACAGGCAGGTCATCACCACATCGAACAGCTGAGCGTCGACAAACTCCAGCGCATCGCGCAGATCCTCGGAATTTGGATCGAGCCCCAGCTGCTGAGCCTGTTCGGCCGCGGCAAGTGCCACATCGGGCTCGCGTCGCAGCAGTTGCGTCAAGTCGCAGCCGGGCGCGTGGGCGCCGACGGGATAATCGGGCAGCGTATCCATCTTGAGACGATAGGGGCTGGCAATATCGCGCGTCTTTTTGCGCGAACCCGAGGTGCCCGAAGTGCTCGGCGCCACCTCGTACGGTGCGACGCCGACGATGAGCTCGTAGACCGTACTCGCCGCTGCATAGACATCGATCGCCGGCGACATACGAAGCACGCACAGGTCGGGGATATCGTCGGTGAGCATCTCGGGCGGGGCGTAGGCCACCGTCGCGCGGCGCAACGTGGCATAGCGCTCGGTAAACGACGCCTTGCCGCCGGTGCCGGCCACCGCAGAGGCGGGCTCGAGCGCCAGCGACGAGCCAAAGTCGATCAAGCACAGGTCGAAGGTGCCTTCGGCAAGCTGTCGGTCGAGCGGCAGGCGCGCCGTGCGCACCATAATATTAGCGGGCGAGATATCGCGATGGACAAAGCCCTCCCCTACCAAGCTCATGCGGCAGAGCAAATCGAACAGGTCGCGACCCAGGCGCGCCGCCACGAGTGGCGACAGACGCCCGGCATCGTCCACGGCAAGGCGCGAGCGCAGGCGAGCGAGCGTCTCGCCCTCGACCCACTCCATGACAATCGCGGGCACACCGTCGACCTCGCCCCATCCATACAGGCGGGGAAAGCCTTTAAGGCCCGAAAGGGCGCGATGGCATTCGTATTCCTCGCGAAACGCCGCCTTAAACTTAGCGACCAGTGCCTCATAAGCGGCGTCATCATCGAACTCGTCGCGCGTCGGCAAGATGAGCTGCTTGAGCGCCACGGCCTCGCCCTGCGCGTTGACGGCACGCGTCACACGGCCGATACCGCCGCGGCGCATGGTGGCGTCATCGGCAAACAGCATCGTAAAACGGCGCAGGTAGGCGGGAAGCTCGTCCGTGCCCAGGGCGACGGCCGGCTCAAACCCGTCGACGCGCGCCAGGCGCAGGCCCACCATGGGATCACGGTTGAGCGGCTGGGCTGCCGTAGAAGCGAGGCCGTTCGTCATAAGGCGATCGCCGCCACGTTGTTATTGAAATTACTGAGCGCGACGTCGTCGTTGCCGTAGTGCCCAACCCATTGACACAGGTTGGTATAGCAGCCCCACAGATTGGCGTACTGCTGATACCACTTAGATTTGGTCGAGAACCTTTGTCGACCGAACTCGGCACGGATAACAAACATGTCATTCGCCAGGGTGTCGCACGGTCCGGCATCGCCCGTAGCGTTATAGGCCGAAACCACGCTGTTAGCGCGGGCGACATAGCCATCGAGCATGTTGTATTTGGTCACGAGCCAGCTGTGGATGCTCTCTTCCTCGGCAGCCGAGAGGCCACCCGAGTTCGTGTCGCCGCCGGTGCCACCGCCCGTCGAGCCGCCGCTCGTAGATCCGCTTGAGCCGGAACCCGCGTTGGAATCGCCGCTCGCACCAGAAGAGCCCGAGCTAGATGCATCCGAGCCGCCGGCGCCTCCCGGCTGCTGCGCATCCTGCTCTTTCTGCTGCTCGGCCTTATTTATGACGGATGCCACGCTGTTGTTGGAAAGCTTCGTGATGATCTTGGTGTTGGTGAGCACGATGGTCTTGCCGTTTGCCAGCGTAACCTCGTTGTCCGCTGTTTCGGGACCGTCCGCATCGTCGCCACCGAACACAACGTGCGAGACCACGCTCGCCCACGTATATCCGGTTGTCGTTCCCAAGTCGCTTTTGGCCTTGCGCCCTATATGCAGCTCGCGCGCAGCATGCGCCTGCACCATGGACGGCACCGTCATGCCATAAGCCGAAACACCGGCTACGACCAGCACGAGCGAGCAAGACAGCAGCACATACGCCCGAGGCGCCAGGCCCAGCCGGCGTCGCATGCGCACCGCGGCGCCATGCTTTGTCTGAGTGCCCCCGGGCCGCATGCGTTCTCCTCCAACAAAAACACGCCGCTCGAAAGCGGCGCATTCATTCAAATTCATAGTTGAGTGTATCAGCGAACACAAAAGGTTGCGCAATGAACGCGCAAATACGGGACATAAACGGAGGCGTCCACGCGATAAGCGGATGCAAAGTGCATTTGTTGCACAACAAATGCATGAACGCGCGCCCAATTATGAGTGCCCCGTGCGTCAGGCCGACGGGACATGCCGTGGAGCTGACGCCGCCTAGATCGCGCGGCGGGCCTCGATAGCGCGGCCAAGCGTAAGCTCGTCGGCATACTCCAAGTCGCCGCCCACGGGAAGGCCGCTCGCAAGGCGCGATACCTCAACGCCCAATGGCTTGATGGTGCGAGCAAGGTAGCTCGCCGTGGTCTCGCCCTCAATGTTGGGGTTGGTGGCGATAATGACCTCGTGGATGTCCTCGTGGCCCAGGCGCGCCAGCAGCTCGCGGATATGCAGCTGCTCGGGACCGATCTTGTCCATGGGGCTGATCACGCCGCCCAGCACATGGTAGAGGCCATGGTAGCTGCCCGTGCGCTCGATTGCCTGGACGTCGCGCGGCTCGCCCACCACGCAAATGCGAGTGGTATCGCGCATCGGATCCTGGCAGATGGAGCACTCGTCGGCCGTGGCGTAGTTAAAGCAACGGCTGCAAAAGTGGACCTCCTGCTTGACCTCCAGGATGGCCTCGGCCAGGCGGCGGGCCTCCTCGGCATCGGCCTCGAGCAGGTAATAGGCGATGCGCTGGGCCGACTTGGGACCAATACCCGGCAGACGACCCAGCTCATCGAGCAGTTTTTGCAGACTGTGATTCGCGCTCATATATATGTGTGTCTTAGAACGGCATGCCCGGGATGTTGAGGCCGCCGGTGATGGCGCCCATCTGCTTGTTGGCGAGCTCGTTGACGCCGCGAACGGCCTCGTTAACAGCAGCCATGATCATGTCCTGCAGCATATCGACGTCCTCGGGATCGAGGGCATCGGGGTCGATGGTGAGGTTGACGAGCTCCATCTCGCCGTTGACGGTCACCTTGACCATGCCGCCGCCGGCGGAGGCGTCGACGGTCTGGGACTTGAGGTTCTCCTGCGCGGCGGCAAGCTGCTCCTGCATCTTGCGGGCCTGCTTCATCATCTGCTGCATGTTCATACCGGCCATGATGGCTCCTTTACGTGCGGCCGCACGCCAAGCTGCAAGGGCAGCCGGAGCGCGGCGGGGCTTTCAAACTCAAAAATCGTACCACGGCACGAGGCCAGCGAGCGGGGCGGACACGCTCCCTCAGTCGATATACATGTCCTGAGTGCAGACCGCACCCAATGATTATGCAAAGTTGCATAATTCGCATCTGCATAAGATTGAAAGCTAAATCTTGTAGAGCCGGAATCCGACATTTAATGCGTACCACTAAATGGCTAAATGCCGAGCCACCACTCGAGGTGGCGCTCATGACGGTGGGGTATAATTTGATTGCCATAGATAGCAATTTGGAGGTACCCCATGAATGCCCCCGACGCGCTCCAAAACATCCGCTCAAAACACCCCGCTGCATATTTTGTTCTCTATCTCTTTGTCGGCTGGGCATTGTTGGTTGCCATCACCCATGCTATATCCTTTGGAGCAGAACTGCTAATAGCCAGCTCGGGCCAGCCCGTCGTCAAATGGGAAGCGACCGATGAGTGCACCGACGGAACCCGAACCGTTTACTACAACAGCCCATCCCTCTACCAAGAGTTCAAGGTCAAGATAAAGAACTCCAAGATTGTCGATGCCGAACTAGGCGTTTTCTCGACAATCGGAGCAACCGTCAGCGCCGAGCAAGTCGAGTACACGGACAGCCATGCAACGTATCGTATCGACCTCAGCATCCTAGGCCGACCGTCACGTACCTGTCTACTCGAATGCGATATACGCGGCACCACATTACACATGTCCGAAATACAGATGCGCCCGGACAAAGAGATTTCTTCTTGAGCAGTATACCCGCCCGTACAGGCTACTCCACCGGTTTGAAGATGGTGGCCTGGCCAAAGACGTTGCGGATGAGGGCTTTGGCCTCGTCCTCGGTCTGCGGGATGCTCGGGGCTGCGCCCTGGTGGCCGAAGGGGCTGCCCGCGCCGGGGTTGGACTCCCAGGGAGCGGCGGGGGCGTCCTCCTCTTTGGGGGCAGTTGCAGCGGGCTTGGGCGCGGATGCCGCACCCGGCACGTCGAACGGGGGCAGATCGTCCCCGCCGGCATCGGCGGCAAAACCGCCGACCATGGCGTCGTCGTAGGGCACCTGCTCGGATTCCCACGGCGCAGCCTGTGCAGACGGCTGAGCCTCGGGAGCGGACGCGCGCTCGGGCGCGCGGGGCGCGGGCTCGGTCGGGAGCTTGCCCGTGGCAGGAGCGCCGGCAGGGTTGTCGGAGCGCAACCAGGGGGCCTTAGCCAGATCGGATGACTTAGGCGCAGGCGCGACAGGCTTGGGCGCGGGAATCAGAACAGCCGGTTTGGGCGCAGCAGGTTCAGGCGCCGACGGGGTCGGTGCCGCTTTTGGCTGCGGCGCGCTGGCGCTCGAGGATACAGGGGCCGCCGAGGACACGGGTTGCGGGTCCGCAGATGCCGCAGCCCGTGCAGATGGAGAATGCTCCTCATGTTGAGGAGCCGGCGTGCCACCTCCATCCAGGACGTAGTCGACGGTGCGACGACCGAAGACCGCGCAGACCGTCGGCAGGACCACCGACTGCGTGTCGGCACGTCCGAGCATCTTGATGGCAAAGGTCGAGCCCGCGGGGAACGAGACCGTGAGCTTGGAGCCGTCGTCGGCCGTGGCGCGGGCGTTGAGCAAAAGCCCTGCGTAGGATGCCTGACGAGCCTTGACGCGCTCGACGACCTCGACCCATTTGCGCTGGAGCTCGCCGGCGTCCTCGACCGCGGGGGTCTCGGCAGCACCGGCGGCGGCAACCTGGGCGGCGTTGTTGGGCTTGGACACCGGCACGGTCGATGCAGCAGGCGCGGGAGCCGGAGCCGCGGACTTGGGTGCAGGCTGGGCAGCCGGAACAGCAGCGCCGCGGTCCCAAGGCATGCCGCCCTGATGCGCGGACGTAGCAGCGGGGGCGGCGGTCGCCGCAGGAGTAGCAGCTCGGGCACCTGAGATCAGCGTCGGTTGTTGTGTCGTCGCAGGTGCAGCCGTGACAGCCGCGGGTGCACTCGCTTGAGCAGCAGCCACGCTCGCCGGAACGGCGGCGTTGGCTACCATGGCCTCCAAGCGAGCCACGCGCTCGGCCAAAGCTTCAATCGTTAAATCGGCCTCGGGACGCGTCAGGCGGGTGCAGGCGATCTCGAGCACCAGGCGCACGTCGCTCGCACCCCTCATCTCCAAGGCGGCATCGTCGAGCACCGTCAGCACGCGAGCCAAGCGGTCGGCAGGATGCTCGCCAAAGGCAGCGGCCTCGGCAGCAAGTGCCTCGGCCTGCTCGGAGCCGCCCTCAAACAGCTCGGCGCGGGCGCCGGCAACGCAGGCAACATACACGTCGCGCACGTGCGCCACCAGGTCGCGCGTCAGTTCCAGCAGGTCGTTACCTTCCTCGACCTGCGTGCGAATCAGCCCATAGAGCTCGGCGACATCACGATCGGCAATGGCGCGCGCAAACTCGCCCAGAATCTGGTCCGAAACTTCGCCCAAAAGCGAGCGGGCATCGTCCGCATGCACGGTGCCGTTGCCGAAGACGCTCAGCTGCTCCAGCGTGGAAAGCGCGTCGCGCATGCCGCCCTTGGCATGGCGTGCCACGATGGCAAGCGCCTCGTCGTCGTAGTCGAAGCCTTCCTGCTCGCACACGTATGCCAGGCGGCGCTCGATATCCTCGTTACCGATGCGATGGAAATCGAAGCGCTGGCAGCGCGAGAGGATTGTCTCCAGAATCTTTTGCGGGTCGGTGGTGCACAGCACAAAGATCACGTGCGCCGGCGGCTCCTCGAGCGTCTTGAGCAGCGCGTTAAACGCCGCCGTCGTGAGCATGTGGACCTCGTCGATGATATAGATCTTGTACTTGCCGCGCACCGGGGCAAAGTTGACGGAGTTGATGATCTCCTCGCGCACGTTGTCCACGCCGGTACGGCTTGCGGCATCGAGCTCGTAGACGTCTGGGTGGTTGCCCTCGGCGATGAGCTCGCATTCCTCACAGGTGCCGTCGGGCATGCAGCCGCTCGCACCCTCGGCGCGCGCCGCCTCGGCATTGCGGCAGAGCAGCGCCTTGGCAAGGATGCGCGCCATAGTGGTCTTGCCCGTGCCACGCGGTCCGCAGAACAGGTACGCGTGGGACAGACGCCCCTCGGTGATGGCGTGCTCGAGCGTCGAGACGATATGCTGCTGGCCCACCACGGAGTCGAAGGTGAGCGGGCGATACTTTCGGTACAACGATTCCATGGGTGCTCCCCCGGGTATACTGAGTCTTGTTGCCGCGGCGGCCATGCGGTCGCACGGCATACTGCATCCATAATAACCCGTACGGCGAGCCCGCCGCGATAGGAGTCCAAAGAGCATGGCAGACGCAGAGAGCAACCTCGTTCCCTCCGAAGCAGCCGACCAGGTCGAGGTCGCGCTCGAGACGCAGGCAGCAGCCGATGACGGCATCCTGTACCTCAACGAGTATCAGTACGAAAACGACCTCGTCACCGACTTTGCGCGCCTGGTCGCTTCGCCCAGGCGCCGTGGCTCCCTGTACGTCGCCGCGGCAATTGCCGCGCTCATCGGCATCGGCATGCTGGTGGCCGGCGGCAACTGGATCAAGTTTGGCGTCGTCCTGATCGTGTTCGGCGCCTTTTTGGCCTGGTGGAGCAAGAACCTGCACCACACGCTCGCGCGCGACTTTATCGATGCCGTCGAGGCCGACGAGTCCATGGGCGGCCGCTATCGCCGCGTCGCCGCCAACGAGGACGGTCTGATGGTATGGGGCAAGAGCGGCAAGTCGCAGTTCTTCCCGTTTGAGAAGCTCGACCACGTACTCGACGGCGAGCGCATCTTTGTGGCCATGTTCGCCGACCAGGGCGTGACGATCCCTAAGGACACCTTTGTGCGTGGTGATGCCGAGCAGTTTGGCTCCTTCCTCAAGGCGCGCATCAACAAAAAGCTGCGCATCGAGACCAAACGCAAGAAGATGAAGGCTGAGAAGGCCGCTGCCGAGGCCAAGCAGGGCGACCAGCCCCAGGAGACCAAGGCCAAGCAGCGCAAGCAGAAGAAGAACAAGAAGAAGCGCTAAGGCCGAGCCAGACAGGCCACCTCGCCCCGCTACCTTCACCATGCGCCCGAGCGTGCTAAACTAGCAGCATCTATGCCACCGCGAACGGCTTGACCCTGGCCTGCCGCTCGCAAACGAACTTTAAACGCACGAGGGTTGGCCATGCCGCTTTTCTCGCAACATACCGCCCGGTTCTCGCCGGACGTTCCCTTGGAGGGCACCAGCTCTCGCGAGCTGCTCAAGCGGTTCCAGCCGCTCGAGACGCTCGCGACCGGCGGTTTTGGCTCCATCGAGATTTGCCGCGACACACATCTGCGCCGTCGCGTGGCCATTAAGCGCATTCCCCTCACAGGCGGTGCCGGCATGCCCGCCAGCGATATCATGGATGTCCTGCGCGAGGCACACACCGCCGCCATGCTTCAACATCCCAATATCGTGCAGGTTATCGACTTTACGCACGACACCGCCTATGCCTACCTCGTCATGGAATATGTCGACGGCATGTCGCTCGCCGAGTTTTTGCATCGCGTGGACGGCCATTCGCTCACCTTTGACGAGGCCGCGGCAATTGCCGACGCGCTGGGCCAGGCGCTCACCTTCGCCCATAGCAACGGCGTGCTCCACCTGGATATTAAGCCTGCCAACGTGCTCATCGACCACTCGGGCAATGTAAAGCTCACCGACTTTGGCATGGCGCGACTGTCGTCCGCCGGTGGCTTTGGCGGCTCGCGCGGCGGCACCATCGGCTACATGCCGCCCGAGCAGCTCGACATCGAGACTGGCACGGTTGACGAGCGCGCCGACGTCTTTGCCCTTGCCTGCGTTATCTATGAGGGCTTGTGCGGCAGCGCTCCCTTTATGGCGGCCACGCCCGCCGACTCGCTCGGCCGCATCATCGGCGGCGCCACCTATCCCAGCGAGCTGATACCACACTTTCCCCCGGGAGCCGAGGCTGCGCTCATGAGCGCCCTCTCCCCCATGCCGCAAGACCGCCCCAGCAGCATCGAGGCCTTTTGCGACCAGCTGCTCGCCAGCTTGGGCAGCGTGCGCGGGGGCCGTCGCAGCCTGGAGCAGATGGTGGGCGAGCTGTCGGATGACGAGCGCGCGGCAGACGATATCGAATCGTTGCCCTATGAGGACGACACCATCGAGGTCGACCCCGCACTCGGCTGGGCCGGCACGCGCTGGGGCCGCGCGCGCGATTACACCATGCGCGCCATCTCGGCGCTAACGTGTGGTGCCTTTAGCTTTTCGATCATGCAGACGGCTGGCGTCGCGGCGCTTCCCGGACTTATTGCCGCGGCCATCGCGATTGGGGCGGCCGCCGGCCTGGCCCCGCAGATTGGCTCGGCTATCTCGGCCGTGGGCTTTTTGGTACTTATGGCCAACGCCACCATGCAGGCGCAGGGCATCCTGTCGATGCTGCCCGTCGCGGTGCTCTTTGCCGCCACCATGTCCGGTTGGTGGATCGCCTGGGGCCGCACCGAGGCCGCCGCGAGCGCCGCGCTCACCTGCGCGGTGGCACTTGGCTGTCTAACGGGCGACGTCCTCCTTGCCGCCGGGGTCGCCGCCGGCATCGCGGCCTTTTGGCTCGGCCCGGCAAGCGCCGCGGCCGCCACGGGGATGGGCGCGCTTTTTGGCCGCCTGGCTACGGTTGCGCTTTCCACCGGAGGCGTGCTGGGGCTTGGCAATGTTGCCGCGGCACTGGGAGACATGCTCTTCTGGGCTGCCGTCGTGCTTGTCGCGGCGACAGCTGCACTGACATCTCTGCTGCTCAACGTCCATGCCAAGCGTGCCGAGCAGGGTTCGAACCTGGCTGCAATCGCTGCCATCGCCGGCTGCGGAATAGGCTCCGCGGCGTCGCTCTGTCTTGCACACCATATGGAAATTGCCAGCCTTGCGGCCGCGGTCGTCGTCAAGGCGGCGGTTGCGGGAACCCTATCCTCTATAATCGTTGGGATATGCCTATATTTGCTCGGATACCAAAGAACCTATACGGAGAGTGATCTTTCGTGAACTTCCTGAACATCTTCGAGGACCACGTGGCCGGCATCTTCGGTGCCACCCGTGCCCCGTTCTCCTTTAAGAAGCTTGCCAAGCAGGCCGCTCGCGACATGGAGGATCAGACTCTGGTGATCAACGGCGTCAACACCGCGCCGGCGCTCTATACCATCCTGATCGCCGCCGACGACGATCCCATGCTCGCCCCGTTCTACCCCGAGCTTTCGCGCGAAGTCCGCGAGTTTGTGAAGGCACAGGCCGAAAAGCGCCGCTATGTGTTTGTCGGTGAACCCCTCGTTCGCTTTATGATCGACCCGCAGCTGCGTGCCGGTAAGTTCTCGGTCTTTGCCGAGAACGTCGACGCCCCCACGCTCGGTCGTCTGTACGAGGAAGAGCGCGCCTACCAGAATGGCCTGGGCCAGAACAACTCGGCCGCAAGCCGCGCCGCCAGCGCTCCCCGCGCCGGCAAGCAGCAATTCGCCGCTCCGCAGCAACAGCACCCCGCCGCCATGCCCCAGCAGCCGACGCCCCGTGCCACCGCTCCCGACCCACTCGCCGTGGCCGATCCCTTTGCGCCCAACGTCCCCGACCCCGCCGCCGCGCCCATCCCCGTGCCGCAGACCGTCTCTCGTGACGCCCTCGCCGGTATGGGCGGAGCCGCCGCGACCGGCGCCGCCGTGGGCCTTGGCGCCGCGGCCGGTATTGCCTCCAACATGGCGAGCACCCGCGCCCCGCAGCGCCCGCTCGCCCAGCTCGTCGACGTCGTGAGCGGCGAGAGCCACAGCATCACTTCCGCGCAGGTGACCATCGGTCGCGAGCGTTCGGTTTCGGACATCGCCCTGCGCGACCCCAACGTGTCGCGCCGCCACGCCCAGCTCACCTTTACCGGTTCGGACTGGTCGATCGAGGACCTCAATTCCACCAACGGCACGCTCGTCAACAACCGCCGCATCACGCGCTGCCCGCTGCGCAACGGCGACCTGCTGACGTTTGGCCTGAGCACCTTTGAATTTAGGGGATAGTCGCTTATGAACATCGATATCGTCCTTTTTGCAGGCCGCATCGTCCTGGTCGCCCTGCTCTACATCTTCCTGTTCGCCGTCATGAAAACCGGCGTGGGACTCGTACGCGGCCAGCGCCGCGACTCCGCTATCTGGACGATCGATGTGGACAAGGGTCCGCGCGGCATCCGTGGCATCCATGTAGACATGCTCGGCCCCGTCATCGTGGGCCGCTCACCGTCCTCGGACATCTGCATCAACGAACCGTTTGTCTCGGCCTCGCACGCACGCTTTTCACTGCAGGGCCCGGCACTCATCATCGAAGACCTCAACTCGCTGAACGGCACGCTCGTTAACGGCCGTCAGCTGGTGGAGCCCGCAACGCTGCGCGAGGGTGATGAGGTCCAGATTGGCGACGTGGTCATGAAGGTGAACCGTCGATGATCGACGAGGAGAACAAGTCCGCAACCATGCCCGAGACGCCGACTGCCCCCGCAGCTGCGCCGGCTCATGCCGCTCCGGCGCGCCCTGCGACCGTTGAGCCCGAGGACACCGTGTTCTCCCTGCCTCTTTCGCATGTAACTCAAGCATATCCGGCACTCGTCGATGACGAGGACGCCGACACCGAGCAGCTCGATGCCCCCATCGGCGCGCACGCTGCCGAGCAGTCCGCGGAACCGGAGGCAACGCCCGCACCGGCTCACTTTGCCGAGCCCGTCGCCGAGGCGATTAACGAGAGCGCTGCCGTGTTTGCAGCCCCCGAGCCTGCCGCGCCGGTATTCCCCGTCGCCCCGGCAAGCGAGGCGGCACCCGCATCCGCAACGCCTGCCGAAGTCGAGCAGCCCGTTGCCGCGCCCGCCACAGCTCCCGAGCCCTCCGCTCAACCCCAGAGCACGCCCGCGCCGTCGCACTTTGCGACGCCCGAGCCGACGGCTGTCGAGCCGCAGCAGGACGGCGATCCCGCCGATCGCGTAACCGAAGATCTCAACCTTCCGGACATCTCCGACGCCGAGTCGGGAGACGATGCCGACACCGTCTCCCCCGGCGACACCGCCGAGATCGATGTCGCGGCCGTGGAGGCAAAGCTCAAAGATCCCGGCTCGACCATGAGCTTTGAGCCGCTGACCGACGAGCGCATCGAGTCCGACTCGACCTACGACGCCGGCACCACCGCGCAGCTTATGTGGGGCGCCCGCTCCGACGTCGGATGCGTACGCCCGCACAATGAGGACTCCTATCTGGTGCAGTCGCCGCTCTTTTGCGTGTGCGACGGCATGGGAGGACACGCCGCCGGCGAGGTAGCATCCTCCATCGCCGTCGAGACCATCGCCAAGACGGCGCCGCAGTCCGCCGACGCCGCGCGCCTGGCCGCAGCCGTTGAAGCCGCCAACGCCGCCGTGATCGAGGCCGCCCTCAACGGCCTGGGCAAACCCGGCATGGGATGCACGGCCACCTGCGCCTACATCGAAAACGACACGCTCGCTATCGCCCATGTGGGCGACTCGCGCGCCTACCTGCTCCACGAGGGTACGCTCATCCGCGTGACCCGCGACCACTCCTACGTAGAGGAGCTCGTGGATGCCGGCGAGATTACGGCCGACGAGGCCCGCGTCCACCCCAACCGCTCGGTCATCACCCGCGCGCTGGGCTCGGATCCCGCCATGTATGCCGACCACTTTACCCTGCACATCGAGGAAGGCGACCGCCTGATTCTGTGCTCCGACGGTCTTTCGAGCATGATTCCCGATAGCGATATCGAGAATATCGCCACGCAGTCCTCGAGCGCACAGATCTGTGTCGACAACTTGGTGGACGCGGCGCTCGCCGCCGGCGGCCACGACAATGTGACCGTGGTGGTCGTCGACCTGGTCGACGACGGCGTCATGCGCGAGGCAAAACGCGTCCGACGCCGCAATGTCACCATCGCCACCGTCTTGGCCCTTGTCTTTGTGTTGGTAGCAGGCATCTGGGCATACACGGGCGTCACCGGCTCCTATTACTTGGGAACCTACCACGGCAATGTCGCCGTCTGGCGCGGCCTGCCCGGCAAGACGCTCGGGGTCGAGCTCCACTGGCTCGAGAGCGAAACCAGCATCAAGCTGTCCGACCTGCCCGAAGACACGCAAAACCGCCTGAAGGCAGGCATTCCACAAACGAGTGTCGACGATGCGCAGGACACCATTTCCAAGTACCGCCATCAGATTGACGAGGAGCAGACCCGTCAGGTGATTGACGCGCAAACGATTCGCGACAACACCAATCAGGAATCCACCTCCGAGTCAGATTCCGAGAAAACCGCCGAACAGTCAGCCGAGGCCGAAGCCTCCGATAAGAATTAGAAAGGGAGTGCCGCTTATGAGTCGCCGCAACACCGAACTGCTCTTGCTCATCGCCTCGGCGTTCCCCGTCATCCTGCTCTATGCGATGTACGTGCTCACCGCGGGTGCCACGATTTCCTTTGAGACGCTCGCCGTGCCGATCGGCCTGTTCGCTGCCTTCGCCGCGGCGCATATCGCCGTGCGCATCCTGGCGCCCGGCGCCGACCCCGCTATCCTGCCCATCGTCTTTGTGCTCTCGGGCATCGGCATCACATTCGTGACGCGCCTGGCCCCCGACCTCGCCATCTCGCAGCTCATCATCTTGTTTGTCTCGGTGGCGCTCATGGTGGGAACGCTTGCGCTGGTCAAGAACCTCGACGTGGTCATGCGCTACAAGTACACCTTTGGCATTATCGGCATCATCCTGCTGATGCTGCCGATCTTTATCGGCACCACGATCTCGGGCTCCAAGCTGTGGATTCGCATCGCGGGCTTCACCATCCAGCCCGGCGAGTTCGCCAAGGTCTTCATCGTCCTGTTCCTGGCAGGCTATCTGGCCGAGAACCGCGAGCTGCTCTCCATCTCCAACCGCAAGATCCTGGGCCTCAAGATTCCGCGCTTCCGCCTGCTGCTGCCGCTGTTTGCCGTGTGGGGCGTGTGCCTGCTCATCGTCGTCTTCGAACGCGACCTGGGCTCGGCCGTCCTGTTCTACACCATCTTTTTGCTGATGCTCTATGTTGCCACGGGACGCTTTTCGTACGTCATCATCGGCCTTGCGCTGCTGGCCGTTGGAGCCGTGGGCGCCTACAAGTTCCTGTCTCACGTGCAGGTGCGCTTTCAGGTCTGGGTCGATCCGTTTAAGGACGCCCAAGGCCAGGGCTACCAGATCGTACAGTCACTTTACTCGCTGGCTGACGGCGGCCTGGTTGGCGTCGGCATCGGCAACGGCATGGCAAACAACATCCCCGTCGTCGAGTCCGACTTTATCTTCTCGGCCATCGGCGAGGAAATGGGCCTTTTGGGCGGCGGCGCCGTGCTCATCCTGTTTATGCTTTTTGCCGTGCGTGGCCTCACCACGGCCGCCCGCGCCAAGTCCGACCTTGCCGCCTTTAGCGCGACCGGCCTTACGGCGGCCATCAGCTTCCAGGCATTCTTAATCGTTGGCGGCGTAACCCGCCTGATCCCGCTGACCGGCGTCACCCTGCCCTTTATGAGCCAGGGCGGCTCCTCGCTGCTGGCGAGCTTTATCATCGTCGCGCTGCTGCTGCGCTCCGGCGACGAGGCAACCGGACGCGAAGCCGAGCTCACCGGCACCGGCACCATGGCCGCCATCACCGATGACCAGGTCGCATCCGCCGCTGCCCCGACCGGTACGCGTTTTGCCAACGCACCTTCCTACAGCCACGGCAACCACTCTGCGGGTTCTCGCATGCGTCGTCGCCTGCTCGACACGCCTGAGTCCGGCGTGCTCGGCCGCGTGGCACTTGCCAACCGTCTGACTCGTGCCGTGTTTGCCTTTACGGCGCTGTTCGCCATCCTTATCGGCAACCTCACCTATGTCCAGGTCATCAAGGCGAAGGACTATCAGGACATGCCGACCAACAACCACACCATCGCCCGCTCCAAGTACATCCAGCGTGGCTCCATCATCACGTCCGACGGCGTGACACTAGCCGAGTCGCTGCAGCAGGAGGACGGCACCTACGCCCGTTCCTACCCCAACGGCAACATGGCCGCGCACGTGGTGGGCTACGTGAGCCAGCAATACGGCACCGCCGGCATCGAGAGCGTCATGAACGATACGCTCACCGGCTCCAAGGATTACTCCAGCTGGAACAACGCCATTGCGTCGCTCGCGGGGCAGACCCAGCCGGGCAATACCGCCAAGCTCACTATCGACTCGCGCATCCAGACGGCTGCCGAGCAGGCGCTCAAGGGCTTTAAGGGCGCTGTGGTGGTCATGGATCCGCGTACCGGTGCGGTCCTTGCGTGCGCGAGCTCGCCCACCTACGACAACACCAACATCGACGCGCTGCTCCAGTCGGGCGGCGGCGAGGACGGCTCCATGTACGACCGTGCCATGGACGCGCTCTACACCCCGGGCTCGACCTTTAAGGTCGTCACACTCTCCGCGGCGCTCGAAACCGGCACCGCCAGCCTTACCAGCACGTACCAGGCGCCCGGCTCCATGGATATTGGCAACGCGCCGGTCACCAACTATGCCAACGAGAGCTACGGCACCATCAGCCTGCAGCAGGCCTTCGCTGTGTCGTCCAACGTCGTCTTTGGCCAGGTGGCCAACGAGATTGGCGCCAACTCGCTCGTCCAGTTTGCCAACGCCTTTGGCTACGGCCAAAAGCTCGGTCAGGATCTGACCACCGCAGCTTCCATCATGGCCGACCCGTCGCTTATGACCGAGTGGGAGACCGCTTGGGCAGGCGCCGGCCAGCCCGTCGGTATGGACCACACGCCTGGCCCGCAGACCACCGTCATGCAGAATTGCGTGATTGCTGCGGCTATCGCCAACAGCGGCGTGGTCATGGACCCGTTCTTTGTGTCCCAGATACTCGCCCCGGACGGAACCGTGGTTAAGACCACGCAGTCCCGCTCGCTGGGCCAGGCTGTCAGCTCTGCCACGGCCGACCAGGTCAAGCAGGCCATGCTCGCCGTCGTCCAGTCCGGTACCGGCACCGATGCCCAGATTCCGGGCGTCAAGGTTGCCGGTAAGACCGGTTCGGCCGAGACCGGCGGCACCAACGTCAACTCTATGTTTGTTGGCTTTGCACCTTACGATTCACCCACGGTTACCATCTCGGTGGCCCTGGAGGATTACGACAAACACGACGTCAAGGCGGCCAAGATTGCCGGCATCGTCCTGACCGCGGCGCTCGCCGCACAGGGAGCGTGATGCCCGTGATCAAAGCGGATACTTGGGGCACGCCGCGGCCGATGAGCTAGCGGCAACGCGCCACACGGCCCCAGCGGCCACACATTTGGTACTACACACATCGTTGAGCGAATAGTTATGTTAGGAGCAGGAATGGAACAGAGGGTCCTCGGGGGAAGATACCTCCTTAAGGATAAGGTGGGAACGGGCGGTATGGCGACCGTCTTCCGTGCACAGGATCAGGTCCTCGACCGCACGGTTGCCGTCAAGATCATGCTGCCGCAGTATGCCGGCGACGCCACCTTCGCCGCCCGCTTTAAGCAGGAGGCCCAGGCAGCTGCCGGCCTGTCCTCCCCCTATATCGTGGGCGTCTACGACTGGGGCAAGGACGGCGACACCTATTACATCGTCATGGAGTACCTGCGCGGTACCGACCTTAAGAGCGGCATCAAGAGCCACGGCGCCCTCGATCCCAAGAAGGTCGCGCAGATCGGCTCGCAGATCAGCTCCGCACTTTCAGTCGCACACAAGCACGAGATCATCCACCGCGACATTAAGCCGCAAAACATCATGGTGCTGCCCGACGGCAACATCAAGGTAATGGATTTTGGCATCGCACGCGCCAAGAACAGCCACCTCACGCAGGATAACAACGTGCTGGGCACCGCCCACTATGTAAGCCCCGAGCAGACCCGCGGCCAGGACCTCGGCCCCACCTCGGATATCTACTCGCTGGGTGTCGTCATGTACGAGTGTGCCACCGGCCGCGTACCCTTTGACGGCGACGACGCCATCTCGGTCGCGCTCAAGCAGGTCAATGAGCTCCCCATCCCTCCGAGCCAGATCAACTCCGGCGTCGATGCCGACCTGGAGCGCATTATCCTCAAGTGCATGGAGAAGGACCCGGCAAACCGCTTCCAGACGGCCGACGAGCTGCGCCAGGTACTCAACAGCTACCTGTCCGGCCGTGCCGTCAATGTCTCGGAGCCCACGCGCATCATCGGTGCCGCCGGCGACCTGGGTGCCACCAAGACCCGCGAGCTTTCCGACTCAACGCGCGCTATGGTTCGTCCCGTCTCGGGCGTGAGCGGTCAGAATACCGCCCGTAGCGCTGTCTCGGGCTCCACGGGCTCCTACGAGGTCGAGAAGCCTAAGTCCAACAAGAACAAGATCATCGCCGCCGTGATTGCCGCCGTCGCCGTGATTGGCGTGGTGGTGGCCTTTGCCACGGGCATGTTCAGTGGCGAACAGGTCACGGTGCCCGACGTGCTGGGCAAGGACCAGGAGACCGCTATTGAGCTGATCAAGGAAGCCGGCCTTGAGGTTGGCACCGTCGACCAAAGCTACAACGACGATGTCGACGAGGGAAAGGTCGCCGAGCAGACCCCCAACGGCAACACCAAGAAGGCCAAGGGCACGAGGGTGAACCTGGTAATCTCCAAGGGCCCTAAGCCCTCCGAGAAGGTTGAGGTTCCGCAGCTCCTCGGCCTGACCAAGGACCAGGCCGAGGCCGCACTGGCAAGCGTGGGCCTGAAGGGCAGCGCTTCGGAGGAAGCCAATGAGGCCGAAGAGGGCCAGGTCTTTGAGCAGAGCACTGCTGCCGGCAAAGAGGTCGAGAAGGGCACGACCATCTCGTACAAGGTCTCTGGCGGCCCGGACACCACCTCGGTGCCCGATCTGACCGACATGACCGAGGCCCAGGCGCGCAACGCTCTCGACATGGCTGGCTTTGGCGTCGATGTGAGCTACCAGGAAAACGACTCGGTTACCGAGGGCACCGTAATTAGCTGGAACCCCAGCGGCAAGCAGAAGCCCGGCGCCACGATCACCGTCGTCATCGCCAAGAAGTCCGGCAAGGCCAGCGTCCCGGGCAACCTGTACGGCAAGAGCATCTCCGCCGCCGTCACCGCGCTCAACAACGCCGGTTTCTACAACATCGCATTCTGCGATCAGAACGGCAACCCCGTGAGCGGCAACGAGAATGCCACCGTTACGGGCGTCTCCCCCACCGGCAAGCAGTCCACCGACAGCACGATCACGCTGACGGTTTCCATCTCCGGTTCCGGCGACGACTCCGAGTCTAGCAACTAACGTCGATCGCTTGCTGCTCCGAGCGGCTTAGACCGCAAACACATTCGCTCAGAAGCGCCCGCTTGCTCCCCCAGCAAGCGGGCGCTTTTCTTTTGATGTGGGATTGCCGCCCATGGATGAACGCGGCTTTAAACCAGAAGAGCCCGGCACCATGGCGGTACCGGGCTCGATAAATCTCTGGTGCCCCCGGGCGGATTCGAACCGTCGGCACCCGCTTTAGGAGATATGATTTAATGCTACCCCTACTATTCACCAAGCATCATTGAACACCATATAACTGCAGATAAAAGGCCCACTTTGCTTGCGTCCTACTGCTGGGCCTTTCATGAAAATAGGGACACCGAGCGCAACGCGTTGCGCTGAGTCCTGAGGCTGTTGCAATGAAAATGAGAATCAAGGCTTCGATAGCAGGATGACAACGCGGGCACAATTTGATTTTTGAAATATGGACGAATTCCTCGTCAGGAGGGTAAAATGATGCCGACGGCAGCCCAAGTTGTGATGAGCTGGGCAGAGCCGTTGCTTAACGAAGTTAGGTCATCGTCTTAGCGACGGTGACCTTTCTTTTTAGGCTTCGAGACCCGTCTTTGATTTTCCCGTAGTTAAACCAGGGGTTTTACGACGGTTTCGATAATTAGAGCGGGAAGAACGTGGGAATAAACAAGAAGAGATTCTTTAGCGGAGTCTCTTTTCTAATGAAGCCGCATGAATGAATTGCCGTGCGGCAATGATGTCTGAAAGGAAAATCTGATGCACTCCTATTCTGCCCTGCCTGGTGCGTTTTTCTTTACGCTGGTCTTGCTGCTCACCATCGTGTTCGTGACCCTTGTCAGTAAGTGGAAGGTGTATGTCAAGCTCGGCATGCCAGGCTGGTACTCTCTCGTTCCCATCTTTTCCGACCGCAAGCTTTATGAGCATGTTCGTGGCAACGAGGAAAACAAGACACTTCTCATGGCGTATCTCATCATTTCGCTCCTCACCATCGCACAGCTCGTGACGATCATCTTCTTCCTTAACAACCTCGTCCAGATATTCGTCTAGATGAAATTCGCAAGCGCTTGCGAATTTAGCTGAATGAAACGCTTCCAGCCCCGCCATAAAAGGCGGGGCTTTTTCTGTTTGCAACTCCTCAGGTTGAAACGTGGTTGTTGACAAGAGGTATGCGATTGTTGAAACGGCACGTGAAGCGGGCCATTTGCAAAGGGACCGCGACGTGGAAATTGGTAAAATATCAAATCGATCCTCTTGAATACGCTGCAAGACTTGCAGCCGGAAAAGGAAAGGAATGATGCAAGACATGAACGAAACAGACAACAAGCAAAAGAAAGGGGGAGGCATGTTCAGCAAGATCAAGGCCGTCAGCCGCCGCGCTGCGACCGTTGCCGCCGGTACCGTGCTCGTTTTGTCGCAATGCCTGGGCAGCTTCGGTGCCG
>ERZ824978.738-NODE-738-length-42260-cov-13.040825_pt1 | contig 42260 bp, 31 predicted proteins | sample MGYA00519860_ERZ824978 | MGnify/ENA primary metagenome ERZ824978 (study PRJEB31778, sample SAMEA3449184) | human gut metagenome | biome: human gut; feature: human-associated habitat; material: faeces | place: United Kingdom | collected 2010/2012 ... | reverse complement strand
AACGCTTTGCAGCGGCTTTCCTTATCGAAAGCGGATGCAAAGGTAGAGCTTTTGGGTATACGTTCCAAACATTCTACGCACTTTTTTGAACATTTTTTTGAACGTATTTTCTAAAGAACTCATTCACAGATATGTTTTATAACATGTTTTTCGGGGATTGTTGGGAAAATGTAACGGTGCGAAAGGCGGAATCGGGTGGATTCGAATGCAATGACGAAAAGAAAAGGGAGAAATTATTTGCGTTTGTTTGCATTTCAAAAGGAAATTACAGAAAAGCCGCACCGGAAGAGGCGATGCAATACAATGAAGGTCCCCATATAATAATGTGAAGCCTTCCGCATCGAAAAGAGAAGGGGAAGCATCTGCGCGACGCCTCCCCTCCCATACATCGAATTTATTAGAAATTTAAACAATTCCTTGTGCCATCATGGCTTTTGCCACTTTCATGAAGCCGGCGACGTTCGCGCCCTTCACATAGTTGATGTATCCGTCGGGCTCGGTACCATATTTGACACATGCCTCGTGGATATTCTTCATGATGCTCTTCAGACGTTCGTCCACTTCCTCCTTGGTCCAACCCAACTTGATGGAGTTCTGGGTCATCTCCAGACCGGATACCGACACACCGCCGGCATTGGCAGCCTTACCCGGAGCGTACAGAATCTTCGCTTCCTGGAACACGCGGATGGCTTCGGGAGTGGAAGGCATGTTCGCACCTTCGGAGACGGCAATCACACCGTTGGCAACCAACTGACGGGCATGGTCGCCGTTCAATTCGTTCTGTGTAGCGGAAGGCAACGCGATGTCGGCCTTCTCACCCCAAGGCTTCGCACCGGCAACGTACTTGCAACCGTATTTCTCGGCGTACTCGCGGATACGGCCGCGGTAGAGATTCTTCAACTCCATGATGTAGTCGAGCTTCTCACGGTCGATGCCGTCGGGGTCATAGATGTAGCCGTCGGAGTCGGACATGGTGACCACCTTGCCACCCAGTTCGAGCACCTTCTCGGCCGTATATTGTGCCACGTTTCCGGAACCGGAAATGAGGCAGACTTTGCCTTTCAAATCCTCGCCGCGGGTCTTCAGCATCTCCTGCAGGAAGTAGATGTTGCCGTAGCCGGTTGCCTCGGGACGAATCAGCGAACCGCCGAACTCCAACCCCTTGCCGGTCAACGTACCGGTAAACTCGCGGGTCAGCTTCTTGTACATGCCGAACATGTAGCCTACCTCGCGTCCGCCGACACCGATGTCGCCGGCAGGTACGTCGGTCTCGGGACCGATGTGGCGCCACAACTCCAGCATGAATGCCTGGCAGAAACGCATCACTTCCGCATTGGACTTGCCGCGCGGGGAAAAGTCGGAACCGCCCTTGCCGCCACCCATCGGAAGCGTGGTCAGCGAGTTCTTGAACGTCTGCTCGAAAGCAAGGAACTTCAAGATACCCAGGTTCACCGAAGCGTGGAAACGAATACCGCCCTTGTACGGACCGATGGCGTTGTTGTGCTGCACACGGTAGCCCATGTTCGTACGGATGTTGCCTTCATCGTCCACCCAGGTCACACGGAACTGGTAGACGCGGTCGGGAATGCACAGGCGCTCCACCAGATTCACCTTGTCAAATTCGGGGTGCTTGTTGTACTCCTCTTCAATCGTACTCAATACTTCTTCTACCGCCTGGTGGTATTCAGGCTCGTTCGGGAATCGTCTCTTCAAATCCTCTAATACGTTAGCTGCATTCATAAAGCTTACTTACTTTTACTAATAACCTAATATGTGATTTTCTCGTTTACGGTGCAAAAGTATATATTCTCCCGAATATAGAAAACATTTTCGCAACTATTTTCGCAAAAAATCTATCAAATTTACATTTTAACCACTGAAAGTACAACAAACAGTAAACAATCGGGTGCAAACAACGGACAAATGACAGCCGACGGACCGTCCGCCGACGCCTCTACTTCCAACTCCGCCACACCGGGATGCCGACCAGCACCGCGGACAGCACCAGCGAGACCACCAGCGGACCGTCAATCTTCGCACCGGACGTCAGCACGATGAAGCACAGGGCGACCCACAACAGCACGAAGCACACGGACTGCGAACGGGACAAACGTTTTCTCATAGCTCTTTTCTTCATTTGGGATAAAACAAAGGGAGCTGCCGCAAGACTTGCCTTCCGCTTGCAGCAGCCCCCGGGATTCAATAGTCAACGGACTCACGCACCCAGGATGGTGCAGACCTCACGCTTCTTCTTGTCGACAATCGCGTCGATGACCGCAACGGCGGTGATGTTGACGATGTCGCGCACGGAGCTTTCGAAGTCGGTGAAGTGGATGGGCTTGTTCAGACCCATCTGAATCGGGCCGATCATCTCCGTCTCGCTCATGGCCTGGATGAGCTGGTAGGCGGAGTTCGCCGAGCTGAGGTTCGGGAACACCAGCGTGTTCACCTCCTTGTCCTTCAGACGCGTGAAGGGGTATTTCGCATCACGCAGCTCGCGGTTCATCGCGAAGTTCACCTGCATCTCGCCGTCGATGGCAAGGTCGGGATAATGCTTCTGCATGTAGTCCACCGCCTCGTGAACCGTCGCAGGACTGCCCGTGGTGTCGGAACCGAAGTTCGAATACGAGAGCATCGCCATCACCGGCGTCCGGTTGAAGAATTCCACCGTCCGACGTGCCAGGCGGGCGATGTCGATGAGCGTTGCCGTGTCGGGATGACGGTTGATGAGCGTGTCCGCCAGGAAGTAGGTCCCCTTCTTCGAGTTGAGGATGTGCATCGTGCCGAAATGCTTGAACTCCGGCTGGATGCCGATGACCTCCTTCGCCACCTTGATGGTGTTCGAGTAACGGGTGTACAGGCCGGTGATGAACGCGTCCGCCTCGCCCGTCTCGACCATCATCATGCCGAAGTAGTTGCGCTCGAACATCTTGTCGTTCGCCTCCTCGAAGGTCATGCCCTCGCGGCCGCGCTTCTCCGCCAGGATGCGGGCATACCGCTCGCGGCGCTCCGTCTGGCAGTCGTGGCGCAGGTTGACGACCTCGATGCCCTCCAGGCTAACGTCAAGCTCCTTGGCAAGCTTGGCTATGCGCTCCTCGTTGCCCAGCAGGATGGGGTAACAGATGCCTTCCGCCTTTGCCTCGACGGCCGCCTTCAGCATGTGGGGGTGCGTACCCTCGGCGAAGACCACGCGCTGCGGGTCGCGGCGTGCCGTGTCGTACAACTGACGGGTGAGCTTGCTCTCCTGACCCATGAGCTCGCGCAGGTGGGTCTTGTAGGCGTTCCAGTCGGTGATTTCCCGACGGGCGACACCCGACTCGATGGCGGCTTTTGCCACGGCGACGGACACCTCGGTGATGAGACGCGGGTCGACGGGCTTCGGGATGAAGTAGTCGGGACCGAAGGTGAAGTTGTTCACGTGATAGGCGACGTTCACCACGTCGGGCACGGGCTGTTTCGCCAGGTTGGCGATGGCGTAGACGGCGGCGAGCTTCATCTCCTCGTTGATGGCGGTGGCGTGGGTGTCAAGCGCGCCGCGGAAGATGTAGGGGAAGCCGATGACGTTGTTTATCTGGTTGGGATAGTCCGAGCGTCCGGTGGAGATGAGCACGTCAGGGCGGGAAGCCTTGGCATCCTCGTAGGAGATTTCCGGCGTCGGGTTCGCCAGGGCAAAGACGATGGGATTCTCCGCCATGCTGCGCACCATGTCCTGCGTCAGCACGTTGCCCTTCGACAGGCCGAGGAAGACGTCTGCCCCGCGGATGGCCTCAGCCAGGGTATGCACGTCGCGGCGGTCGGTGGCAAAGAGGCGCTTCGTCTCGTTCAGGTTCTCGCGGTCGGAGGTTATCACGCCCTTGCTGTCGAGCATGAGGATGTTCTCCTTGCGCGCGCCCAGGGCGACGTAGAGCTTCGTACAGGAGATGGCGGACGCTCCGGCGCCGTTGACCACGATGCGGACGTCCTCGATGCGCTTGCCTGCCACCTCGAGGGCGTTGAGCAGTCCCGCGGCGGAGATGATGGCGGTGCCGTGCTGGTCGTCGTGCATCACGGGGATGTCCAGCTCCTCTTTCAGCCGACGCTCGATTTCAAAGCACTCCGGCGCCTTGATGTCCTCGAGGTTGATGCCGCCGAAAGTGGGTGCAATCGCCTTGACTGCCGCGATGAACTTCTCGGGGTCCTTCTCGTCGATTTCGATGTCGAACACGTCGATGCCGGCATATATCTTGAAGAGCAGTCCCTTGCCCTCCATCACCGGCTTGCCGCTGAGCGCACCGATGTCGCCCAGACCGAGCACTGCCGTACCGTTGGAGATGACTGCCACGAGATTGCCTTTGTCCGTATAGTCGTATGCCGTGTGGGGGTCCTTCTCGATTTCGAGACAGGGCTCGGCGACGCCCGGCGAATAGGCGAGCGACAAGTCGGTCTGCGTACGGTAGGGTTTGGTGGGAACTACTTCAATCTTTCCGGGCCTTCCTTGTGAATGATAGAGCAAGGCCGCTTCTCTCGTTATCTTTACCATAATAATATGTATTTAGTGATTCCGTTTAACTAGTTGTAGCAAAGGTAGGAAGAATATTACAATGTGCGCATCTAGCCATCGTTTTTAACGTGATTTTGATATTTCGAACACAAGCAAGGGAGAACGCGCAAGGCGACATCGGCTGAACAAAAAACAGACGGACGCCGCAGCCTGTCAGCCACGACGCCCGTCCCAAGAATTCCAACATTACATTTTGTCATACTCAGATGCCCTCGTCCGTGTCATCGCTGCTGCCACCACCGGAAGGCTTTCCTCCGTCCTCCGCCGGTGTGCCGCCGGTGCTGCCCGACGTCGCGGTGGCGTCCGCCTTCTGCCCGATGACCTCGCGCTTGTAGTGCGTCACCTCGGTGTTGGCGTAGTCGATGAAGGAGGCATAATCCTGCTCGCCCTCGATGAGCGCCAGGGCGTTGACCCATTTCACCAGCGTACGGTAGGCCTCATCGGACGCCCGGCGAGCCTTCTTCAGCGCGCCGACGGGTTGCAGCATCCGCTCCTGCGTGCGCTGTGCGGTGAAGGTGAGCACCTGCTCGTTGGCACCCTTCAGCGCGGTGACGAACGGGGTGAGCGAGAGGGTGCTGACCTGTGTGGCATACTTCCCTTCGAGGTCGGCGACGAAGTTGATGAGCAACCCCGTCTCCTTGTCGAGCTGGTCGCTCGTGGAGATGCCGTAGTCGATGATGTGCTGGTTGAGGACCCGGGCAGCCGCCGCCATCGCCTCGTCGGGGAGGTTGAGGAAGCCCTTCACCGCCTTCTTGTAGCCGTTGTAGAGGGCGTCGCGCAGCCTGTCCGCCTCCATGATGTCGTCGGTCAGCAGACTCTTCTGCGAGAGTTTCAGCGCGTCATCCTCGGCAGCGAGTGCTGTCTTGAGGGCGGCGAGTTGGGCGGAAGCCTTGGTTTTCAACTGTGCATTTTTCTCGGCATTCGCCAAGATGTTGCTTACGTAGAGGTAGTGCGCACCATTGTTCATGCGCTCCAATGTGATGTTTTTGAGTTCCATCATACACAAACTATTTTTATGATTAATACTAGGTGCAGGCGTCGTGCCTGCATCGGAACAGGCACGAAATTACAGAAGTTTTCATAATTATTCCCATTTCTTAGGAGGAATTTTTTCGTGGACGTTATATTCCAGTCCTTTTTGCCCGGAAAGATGTTAAGAAACATGTTTTCCGCGTCCGTTTGGTTTCTCGGGACGCTGGAAATGTCGTATCCAGGACCAAACTATTTTTCGGGACGCTGGAAATGTCGTATCCAACGCCAAACTGTTTCCCGGGGCGTTGGAAATGCCGTATCCGGCACCAAAGTGTTTTGAAAGGTTAAGGATACGCTATATCCAGCTTCAAAATGTTTTGAAAGGTTAAAGAAACGTCGTATCCAGCACCAAAACATTTTGCGGGAAGGTTTTGTCATTCGTTTCTCGTTTGAACGGCATTCGAACGGTGTTCATGTCGGGTGTTTCTTGCCTGACGGGGACATAAGGAAGGGGGCAGCCCCTTGTTGTGGACTGCCCCCGTTCGCTAGTTGAATGATAATTATGTTTGTGTGATGCTTGCAGGAGAAGGAGGTCAAAGACTCAATGTAAATTCAGTTGTACCGCTCTTCAATGTGCCTACCGTTGTAGTGGCAGAGTATGTACCCAAACGTCCCTCATAGCTGAAAGTTATTTGCGTATTGTCATTATAATTAGAGAAGTCCTCCAAATCTAAAGTTATACCTCCTTGGTTATCTTTTGTTTGATAAGTTTCTGTATGGTTACCCATTGTAACAGAAACAGACGAACCTTGCCTGATAGAACCAGACCAAATCTTCAATCGCAAATTAAATATGGTCACCTCCGGATTCGTAAAGCTCAACAACTCATGTTCCGCGAACAAGTCGCTCGACACCTTAATCTGCGTAGCACTCTCTGCGATATTCGACAAGAAATGGAATTCAAAGGTGCGAGAGGCTTCATACTGCTCTTGCGTGATGGTAGCCACGTAGTCGAACGAAGAATTTTCATGCAAGCGGACAGGCAGACTATTCTGCGAAGCATCGGGATAGATGGTCTTGTCGATGGGTTCGATGTAGAACTCCAAGGGGAAGGCCGAGTTCGGCAATTCTTCGGGCAAGGTTATCGTGACCGTCTGTTCGGCTCCTACTTCCGCCGGAATTTCTTCGATGCAGCTAGCATTAAACGTGAACGGTTCACGCAGACGGACGGTGATGTTACGGGACAGACCGGTACCGTCGGTCGTATAGAGCACCAACTCGATGCGCTGCATGCTCGTCGGCCACGGACCCTTCGGCATTGCCACAATCCGGTGATCGGTATAGTTAATCTCGAAATCCAAATATTCATTCTCTTCGTAGGAGACAGCGACGTTATCGCTTTCTTCACGGGGACTGATTGAAGACAGGTATTCGAAGCCGATGTAGTGCTCCATCTTTTCTACCCAAATGACATCGTTCTCATCGACTGTCAGACGGTGGTTGTCATACTCGATGGAAGTCACCTCGCTGACCTCGACGGAAGCCGAGATGTTGTTCGACGCCGCACCGTTCATGGCATCCCGCAGATTGGTGTAACCGGCGCCTCTCACGTCCGTAATCGTCATGTCGTAGAAGAAATTGCGATAGAGATTCAGGTACGTGTTCAGCTTCGTGTTCGGGTCTTGACGGACAATGTCTATCTTATAATAATAGGTGCCGCTCTCCTCCCCGTTCACCGCATCCGTATAGTGCGCTTTCACCAGGATGTAGGCAGGGTCGTCGGTGTCCACCTGCGGACGCTCGTAGACATACTTGGCTTCGTTCGTGAATAATGATATTGCCGGCACAGCGTCGTTCAAGTCACCCCGACGGTTGCCCACATAACCCTGCACCTCTGCCACAGCGGCATAGGGGTCATCACTCTCCAAATTGAAATCAGCAAACGGTTGGTCTGCCTTACCGAGGTAGGGAGCGACCGTTCCGGCAGTGGTGTTGTTGAGCACCACGAAGCCTTCAATCTGGAAGTTTTCAAGGCTGGCATGTACATTGACCTTGGCAAAGTTGCGAATCAGATAGAGTTCGTTGATTTGCTTCAACAAAGCATCCTTATGGGCATTGTCGATGGAAGAGACTTCCACGCGCTGCCAATAGGCGTCCGTATCCCCTTCGACCACGAGGTTGCTGAAGATGGAGCTTTCGGTATCGCCGACGGAGTAGGTTTCAAACGCCACGTCACCGCCTACAAAGTGCAGGATGCGCAGTTGGTCGGACTGCGGCAGGCTGACGGTGAACGTCACTTTCTGCGGACTTTCGTTGCTCACCGTTACCCCGGTAGCTTCCTGACGGGCAACGAACACACCCGCTTCGTTAAACACGAGGACATTCAGTTTCGTGAAGCTTGCCTGGTCTCCCATGGCACGGGTCACGTCGACCGGTTCGGGCAGCTTCATGGTGAAGCGATACTCATCGGTCTTCAAGTCTGTTGCCGTCGAAGTGTAGCTTTCGTCCTGACAAGCTCCCAACACGACTGTCAACAGCAAGCATATATATAGGTATATCTTATGTTTCATAACCTAATCGTATTTAATTAAACATCGTTAGTTGGAAGAAGGAAGTGGATCATCACCCCAAATAAAGGTCGTATAAGGGGCATTGCCTACTTTTTCTTCACCCCAATACCAGACATCGTAAACACAGCGGACTGCCGGATTAGTACTGCTAGATGTACTAAAATTACCACTACTTGATGAATAATGCCTGCCAGATGAAGCATAATAATTTCCATCAAATAATTCCGGAATCTTATGGTCGCGGGACAAATCAACCAAATATTCAATCTCAGCCTCAGTAGGAACTCTCCAACGACCGGCAGGATAACCATTCTCCTGATAGGAAGCACATCTGCGCTTCGCATTTTCATATCTAAAACGATTACTAGTTGTAACAACTCCCCATGAAGAAGCTATTTTAAAAGCAGGTGCAATAATTGCATCGACTCCTTCTTCCTTCGTTGGACGATAATTATCCAATTTACGATCTGCTGAGTCACTATTACCTAAATAGGTACTAAAATCAACCCGAGAATCCGTACGCGGATCACCAATGGAATATCCAGAATTTGCATCCAACGCAGTCACATAAATGGTATATTGATTCGGATTTTCATTCGACGCCCCTTCATAGTTATTTGCATTTCCTAATGTATAATTCCGATCATCAGAAACGTTCCTATCCCCATTGACGCCATATACAAAACGGTTGTAAAGACCATTCGCATCATTATTTTCAGCTTCAATATACATTTCCGGATACTGCGTAACCACCCACGTTCTGGAGATACCTTCTTTGTTCTTCACTTCAATGGTAATCACACGCTTGGCAAACATGATGTCAGTATTAATCGCATGGTGGAACGTGATGGTTTCATTTTCCAGGTCTATACCGCTAGTATAATTGGAGAAATTATCATACACACTACCCCAATCCTCTCCGCTGACATGTCCACTTGGATTTTTCAAAGTCATCGTCACATCAGAGAAGTCCACTGAAGAATAATCGATATACTCCACACTAAGTATTTTGTAAGAGTCAATCTCCGAACTGCTCACATACGGGTTGGCATAATCAGTCACGTTGTACAAGGTGGTGGAATCCTCCTCCAACACGAGGTACTGGAACTTGTCGATGCTCGACGACAGCTGCATGTTAAACCAGTCGCGGATGAAGATGTTCGGCTTCAGCTCAACCATTTGGTTGGGGTCCAGACTACCCAATACCCTCACGTCTACGCTGACATCGTAGTAATGGTTGCGCTCCATGTTTGCCACATGGTTGGCAGTGATAGGAATGGTGTAGTAATAGTTGCCTGCCTGCTGGCCGGTACCGTCCTCCATCAACCACGGCAGACGCAACTGCAAATAGGCATTCTGACGCTCGACTGTGGCATCGTCTTCCGGATTCGGATACGAGTAGAGCGGTGCATGAACGTAAGCACCTTCCTCGTTCTTCACGTATTTTTGAGTTACGCCGGTATAATCGCTACCCGTCGGGCGATAATTACCGTCCAATTTCGTTTTTGTGGCAGCATTGACCAGCGTCACAGACATGTTCGTAAAGTCCGGCGTATAAGTCACACCGTTTTCATCCGTGATTTTCTCGGCAGCAGTAACCTTCAACGTCACCTTCGCCATGGCACGGGTCAAATCGACCGTGGCACTCCCGCCACGCACGACTTGCTGGCTCCGGAGTACCCCGTCCATCAGGAGCGCCTCTTCGCCACCTTCTTTCCAGGACGTAACCATCTGCAACGCTTTCAGCTGAGCCAACGTGGCATGTCCCTCGGGCCAGTCGACGTTTGCGGGCGCATTTGCCACCACATAGATGTCATACGATTTGTCGTACATGTAGCTTTCCACCTTGACGGGCAGTGTCTTTCCGTCGGCTACCGCGGAAACCGTACATTCATATACCGAAGTTGCATTCTCATCCTGATTGGCAGGGAAGAAATAGACACGCGCGTTCTGCACGGTGTTCTCATTGTAGGCGTCGTCGCCGGCAATGGTTCCCTCGGGCACATCTCCTTCTGCCCGTGTCACAATGTTGAAGCTGTCGGCATCCAGCACCGGAGCGCCAAGCTCCATTTCGTTCTGGCAAGCTCCGCCGACCAGCAAAGCTCCCAGAAGCAAGAGTCCGTTTAAAATAGTTCGTTTCATAGGCAGATTCTATTATCTAGCTTGAATCAATGTATATCGGTTAATTGTTTCAGCGGTTCCGGGAGCTGTTCCACCCTCGCCCGTCAAATCCAATTCATAGCTTTCGCCGTTGAGCAGTGTGGCGACCACGCGCAACGTGGCTTCGTGGTAATCCTCGTCATCAGGATTGATCACACGCACCTTGATGGTCTGCATGGGAGCCGAGGTTGCATCGCCGATGAAGACTTCACCCGAAGACGGACCTTCAAACTCGAAGTAGTGACCGTCGCCTTCCTCCAGCAGCTCGGCTGTCCATCTCACCAGTGAGGAGGGGGCGGTGATGGTGAAATTCAACTCGGCAGCCATCCGGTTAGACAAACGGATGTTGTTGCCGTCTTTCAAGAGATACGTATCTTTCTTCCATCCCTCGCTGGTGTATGACATCGTGTCGTCAAAGTCGAACGACACCTCTTCATGCTGCCAGGGGAGTACGTTGGCAAGGAGAGTCCATGCCTTGCTCTCGATGGTTCCCTTCACACGGACGCACGTGTTGCGTTCCACCGACGTCAACGGTGTTGCCTGTCCCCCTTCCTCTTCGGGTTCAACCAGAATCGGCGTTGCGCCGTACTCCGAACCGTCGTTAAGCTGGATGGTATAGGCATTCTCGCCTGCATTGGATTCATAGAAATAGAAGCAGAAGGTCTTCGTCGCACCCTCATCCAACGTTGCATTGGTCTCAAATGTATGGTCTGTATACGCCACACCTTCTTCAGGCAATGCTTTGTCCGGGAACAGATAAGTCATGTTCGGGAAGAAGCTACCCATTACCACTTGGTCCAATTGGAACGATGCCCCGGTGTTGTTCGTCAGGGTCAGTTCCATCTTCGCCACGGCGCGGGTGATGGGGATTTCAATCACCTGGTCCTCCGTACCGGTGATGTTTTCACTTTGCCACCCTGCGATGGGCAAGCCAAGTTTGACAATCTCCGCATCGGTCTTGGGGAATCCGCTGGAAATGACAGCCTGCAGCAGTTCATTCTTATCGGAATCGTCGAAAGTTCCCTTCTCCTGCCAGGCATCCAAATCAATGTCGTTCATCCCGACACTGCCCTCGTTGGCAATGACATAAAAGTCCTTCTGCCCCACGGGGAGGTTCATGATGGTGAGCGTCTTGGTCTCAACAGGGCCAGGCTCGGCGGAATAATCATAAAACTTGTTCACGTTGACCGTCGACGACTTGGAGTCGACAATGATGACGCGCAACGTCTTGATGCCCTCGTTGGGACCTACCTGCACCGTCTGGCCATCAACGCTCGGAGCACGGGTGTCGAACACCAGGCTCACCGTGGCTTTATCATTCTTTGTTGAGTCTGCATAATCCTCCTTGATGCAGGAAGACAGACCGGCGGCAAATACCAACGCCAGCAGCAGACTTATATATCGGTTAGTCTTTTTCATACGCTGTAAATCTCCATATGGTTAAAAGTTAGTTCCACTCAGGTTTACCGTCAACAATCACCCAGTCGGGCAACTCGATGCTGACATCCACGTTGTTGAACACAATGGAAATAGGAAGGTCGGCTTCCTGCCGGGTCACGTCGATTTCCTCTTCATAACGCAACAGGTAGTCGTAGATGTTACCCCGGATCAGCTCTTCGCCGGTAGCCTTGTCGGTGAGCACCAACGTGTGTTGGCAGCAGTCGGCAACCACCTGTCCGTTTTCATCCATACGGAAGAGAGCCAGTTCATCGGTACGATAACATTGTTCTGCACTGTCCCACACCAATTCGGGATAGATGGTTCCCTTCTCGTCCTGGTTGACACAGTTGTTGAAAGACATCTGGGCATTCGAGTTCTCGATGCTCAGTTCATAGGGACATTCGGAAGTTCCGGCATTTGCCAGTCCGTGGATTTCCACATCCACATTGACGTGCGAGCTGTAGAGCGTCACCGTGTCGCGGGTCATCACTCCGTCACCTCCCGTCACAAAAAATTCCGATTGACCCAGGTAGTTATGGTCATGGTTTGTCACCTTCTCGGCACTACCCCAGTTGGGATGCTGGAGAAAGATGTCATCAAAGCTGGGGGCGTTCACGTTCACCACCTCAGTATCATCGTAAGCATTGCCTACAGCCACCACTTTATATCGTTTGCCCGCAGGCAACTTAAACGAGGGCTTAGCGGAAAAGCTTGAGAGTTCGTCCTGGCTATATTGACGGGTTCCCATCAGGTGCCCGCCTTCATCGAAAACATACAGGTCTACCCTTCTCATATATTGATAAAGTACATCCGTATCGCCGTCCGCCAAATATTGGAAGTAGATGGTCACGTTGTCGCAATCATCATAATCTTCTTTGATGCAACCGGTCGCCAGGACGAGTGCAACCAGCATCAGCATTATATTTTTTATTTTTCTCATATACTTATACTTATCCTTATGGTTTTCTTTTCTGTATGTTTCCCTTCAGAAGAAAGAAAATAAATGCAGCACGGGCAGGGCGGGTGCCCGCCCGTGCTTGACTATTTAAGAATGAGAAATTACCATTCTACAGTACCCTCGACAATCGTCCAAGGAAGAACCTTCACTGTAGCAACAACTGTATAGGCAGTCGGAGGAGTCGGCGTGGGATTCCAAGCCTTATCAGGAATTGCGATGTCAGTAATCTGATAGATATTACCCTTCTTGAATTTGGAAATCGTTACACCATCGTCTGCTACACCATATTTTTCACGGAGTGCTGCATTTTCTTCGCCGGTCAACGAGGTAGCGAGTTTATAAGTGCTGACTACTGCATACAAATAGTCACTGGCTGTACCACCCCAACCTGTAATAACATAATTGTCAGCCAAAGTAGCATTATCTACACAGAATACAAGCGTCGGAGGAACACCTTCGAATACACTGTAAGGATAGCAGTAACCTTCTTCAGCGGGCCATTGAGCTTGAGCTCCAGTACCTGCATAAACACCTTCTGCCTTGCTCCAAGTCGGAGATTCATAATAATCAAATCTAGGAAGCAAGTCCCAAGCATCTTCAGTCATGACACTAGTCGTTGCAGAGCCAACTTCCTGCGTCAAAACATTGTTCAAGAACAAACCTTTGAAATTTGCAGCTGTAAAGATGCAAGACTCATGATTGGTATCATGGCTGATCTTGGAAACCTCCATGCGTGCATAGCGCGGTTCCAATGTAACTGTTACATCATATTGCTCTTCCTCTGCGTTCCAGACAAAAGCACAACCATCATCAGCAACATTCGTATCAGCAGTTGTCACCTCCTTGTACAAAGGCACAGCCAGACCGCATTTATTTGCATCATCAATACTCAAATCAGTCTTCAACGCTTCCTCATTTTCACCACAATTGACGTACACTTCAATGCTACGGGGAGCAATCACATTCGTAAACGTAATACCATCTTTGGTCATGGTATTCATTTCGTCTTCAGTCAACGTAATGGTCTGCGAAGTCGGTTCATCGGCAGAAATAGAGTTCAACACCACGGTAGCAGATTTAACTTCAACCGGAGTCGTGTCGCCTGTTGTACCCGGAGTTTCAGCGGCAGCTGCAATACCTCCACCCATACGAGTACCCATGTTGTTAATAATTTCAGGCATGTTCAACTTCACACTGACAGTTGTAGTGCCTTCAGTGGGTTGAGTAGAGATGACCTCGTTGTCATTACTACAAGCAGCAAACGCAAGAGCAGCTGCTGAGAACATAATTAAACTTTTCAGTTTCATACTCTTTAAATTTTAGAATTAAACAATCGGTTAATTAGTATTTTACTTACTTATCTCTTCATTTGTTCATGGCAAATCACAGTTGTTCCATCACCTTCACGAGCTGCTCCAGGTTGCCCTTCGCGTCGGCGTTCCCCTCGCGCACAGCCTCCTCAAACAGCGACTTTGCCTTGTCGTAGGCACCCGTCTCGGCGTATGCCACAGCCAGGGTGTTCTTCGCGGTCGCGTCGAGACGCTTGCCTTCCAGCAGGGCGATGGCCCCAGCCGCATCCTTCTGCGAAATCTTCGTCACGGCGGCATTGCTCAGGGCGATGGGGTTGTCAGGATAGGTGCGGGCGGCAATCTCCATCACCTCGTTGTATTCCGCAGTCCCCTTGCCATAGCTGCCTGCCACCTGATACATCTCGTTCAGGCTGACGAGCTTCGGGTTCGTGCGTACCTGCTGCTTGGCTTCCTCCAGACTGAAGTTGCGCACGTTGTACTCGATGCGGTACTCGTTGCGGCGCAGGGGGACGTACATCTCGTTGAGCAGACGCTCGTAGATGGTCGGCGGAACCAATGCCTTCAGCTGGTTCTCACACTCGTCCTGGTTGCCGTCGCAGCCGTCGATGATGGCGAGCACCTCGTCCTGCTTCAGCAGACCCGGATGCTTCTCCACCTCACGACGCAGGCCTTCCCAGTCCTCACCCTTCCAGTCTACGTGCCACAGCGAGGCGTCGATGTTGCTGTTCTGACGCTTGATGTAGTCGGTGAAGGTCTTCGCGCGGCGTTCCGACAGGGTCATGTTGTATGCCACCGAGCCTTCGGGCGATGCGTATCCCGTGATGTAGATGCCCGTGATGGTCAGGTCGTGGTTCTCCTTCACGGCGTCGAGCGAAGCCTGCACGTCAGCCAGCTCCTTGGCATTGTTGCCATAGCCCGGCTCCGTCTTGTAGCTCGCGCGGCGGTATTGCAGACGGGCGCTGCGCACCTCGTCGCGGCGTTTCACCGGTTCGGGTGCCGGCTCCTGCAGAGCCACCTGATAGTTGGGCACGAAGCGTGCCAGCACCAGCGGGTCGAGCGTCGATGTCTCGCCACCCTCGCCACACTCTGCACAGCCTGTCACAGCCTCGCGCACCTCTAGCCGGCTGTCATACATCCAGCGTGCAAAGGGTGCCGTGGCTTCGTAGCTGACGGTCTGCGCCTCGCCGTTCTTCCGACAGACGGTCGTGCTGACGTTCTCATACACCGGCTGTCCCGTCAGTGCCTCCTGACGCCGGATGGCGCGGTTGCGGATGCGTCCGTTGACCACGATGGCAGGGAACACCTGCTCCTGCGTGCCGTCCTTCGACACGAGCACGGGGACCAGCTGTGTGGTGTGCTGCTGCTTCATCTTCACCGCGCTGAGGTCCAGGTTCATCGTCACACGCACCTCGTCGCCCACGCGCTGCACCTCGCGGCCGCTCACCTCGATGTCTTTCATGTAGCCCGTCTGGGCAAAGGCACTCATGCCCGCCAGGAGCATGCCTGCCAAGAGAATATGTCTTTTCATAACGTCGCCCTCCTTGTTTTACTTAATGATGTAGATGATTGAAATGGCAGCCTTCGTCAAGCCCAGGTAGTTCTTGTGGCCCCGTCCGAGAATCTCGCCGCAGTGCCCGCACTCGTAGCGCTTGTAGTTGGCATGGATGAATCCCAGCCCCAGTTCCGCCTCCAGGCTCCAGCGGTTGCCGAGAATCCAGTGGTAACCGTATCCCACACCGCCTCCGGCAAACCATCCCTGTGCACGCGAGTTCTCCAGCGCACTGAACGTGCCGAAAGGCAGGTCCAGGTTCGAGAGGTTGAACTCTCCGCCCAACGCATGGAGTGCAAAGAAGTGTCCGTTGAAGCGCTCACAGAGCCAGTAGCGTCCTTCGGGCTGCACCATCCAGTGCTTCAGCTTCTTGTCGTCAGAAAAAGTCCAGGGATTGTAGTTGCCGGACACATCGAGTGTCCACTTCGGCGCCAAGCCGACTTCCACACCCAAGTTGAGCGTGGTAGTTGCATCGTAAAGCAAATTGCTCTTGACAACCCACTTTTGGGCGTGAAGCGGAGCTGCGAACAGGAAGAAGAGCCCCGCCACCAACAGATACAGGAGTCAGCGTTTCATATTATTCTTTATTTAATAGTTTATCACGGTTGCATGTTTCCTCGTTCAGTGTGCGACGAACGCAGGCAGGAATTTAAGGAGATGTGTTTCTCTGTAATGACTGTTATCTCTTAAAATTCGTAGCAACTTTCTTGCTTAATCACACTTGCAAATATAAAGAATTTTCCAAAACAATGTTCAAACGTTTTACTGCCACAATTTGGCATTAGGGTGAAATTAGGGTGGGGATTCCTTAAATCCGCGCCCGTCCGTTAACAATCGCGTTTAACACACCTCTGCCGACGGCTCTCCGACGGCATCTGTTTCCATAATATTTACAAACAAAGAAGCACAGGAAGCGGTTAAGTCAGGAAATAAAGGGCATCTGTGGATTCACTCCAAGCGGCATCGCCTTCCGTTCATCGTCCTGCCGTCGCGTCCGTCTTTCAGACTGACGGACGGAAACACCGCCTCCTCCCCTTCCGCTGGAAGCTGTCTTTCCCGTCAGCACAGCACACGGTCCGACAACTTAAACAGAGCACCCTAAAACTCCATAATTTTTACTATACTGATTTCCGACGGAAAGCCATCCCTCCCCTCCCGATGGATGCGATTTACGGCAGTTATCCGTTTCGTTTTTATTTACAGATAAGAACAATAATTAACATAAAAAACCTGACAAATAAGGGCGAGCACTCGGCTCGCCCCTATCCATTTCCCGGGTCATTGGAGTCATCCGGAGGGAAGGTCCTGTCCAGCGGACGCCCCCGGCATCATTCCGCTCCTGTGACGGACGCGCGCAACGTCCCGATTTCCTCTGCCAGCTCCTTGGCAGTGGACAGCGGATAGTCGGTGTGTGCGAAACGTACCACCCGCTGTGCGTCGGAGATATAGATGCGGGGAATAGTCGCGTCGGCAAACAGGCTGTAGATGGTGCGCGAGGGGTCGGCATAGTAAGGCAGCGTCAGCCCCTCTTCCGCCCAATAGGAAGCCACGGAAGCCTCATCTTCGGCACGGCTGATGAACGCCATGCGTATGCCCTGGTCGCGGAAAGTGTCGTAGACCTGCTGCACGCGCGGCAACATCTCTCGGCAGTCGGGACAGCTCGTGTCAAAGAACATGATGAGGGAGACGGAACCGCCGAGCGTCGAGGTGTCGAACTCCGTCCCGTCGGAGAGTGTCACACGGAAGTCGGGCAGCGTGTCGCCCACCTGGACGTAAACTTCGCCCGTCGGCAGGTCATCGTCCGTGATGCAGGAGACCGCCAGCAAGGCAACCAGGCAACTGAAAAGGCGGAGGAGAGAACCTGCCCGCCGTTTGTTCAAAAAATGTATCATAAGTCAACGCGTTTTTTGGTGTACGGAAAGGCATCCTTCCCGCTTGTTCGCGGCAAAGGTAAGTGTTTCAGGAAGAATCTCACCGCCTTTCTATTAATAAATTATAAAAAGAAGAAATATTTCGGAGAAACTATTTATAGTTTTAGGGTTTTCGTTTATACTTGTCAACGATTTTACGGGCGGGTGTCAGACGGTCTTCCACTGAGGAGTCATTAAAGGAAAACTAACCCACGAGCTGCCCACACGCCAGCCGTAAGAGAAACGAGAGTGTATAATCATAAAAAAAACAGATACGCTATGGTTAACAAGTACACAAAGTATATCAGAAACCGTGCTCCACGGCCAGAGTTGCACGACAAGATTCTCCTTGCCACGAAAGCGATGTTCTATAAACAAGGTATCAAACAGGTGCGCATGGACGACATCGCCAAGGAACTGACCATCTCGAAACGTACGCTTTACGAGATTTTCAACGACAAGGAAACGCTGCTGCTGGAATGCATCAAGTACAAACATCAGCAGGAAGAAAGCTACCTCCAGGCGCTCGACCTCTCGAACGCCAATGTGCTGGAGGTGGTGCTGCGCTACTACGAATACACAATGAAGGAACTGCCGCACATCAACCCGACCTTCTTCGAGGACATGAAGAAGTATCCCGGCGTGTTGGCATACATGCGCAGCAAACGTGACCAGAACTTCAAGGATGTGGTGAGCTATTTCACCCGGGGCATCGAGCAGGGCATCTTCCTCCCCGATGTGGACATGGAGCTTTTCATCCGTCTGCTCAACCTGACGTTCGACCACAGCATGGAGTCGGAAATCTACAAGCAGTACCCGATGGACCGTGTCTACCGCGCCATCCTCTTCACCCACTTGCGCGGCATCGCCACGGAAAAGGGACTGGCCATCCTCAATGACTTCATCCGCAAGCATGATGAGGAACAAGCCAAGCAGGAAGGCTGACCTGCTCGACTTCCAGACTGAATAACAGATAAGACTGACGCGATTGGCGTGGATTCGGAGAATCCGTCCGCCAATCGCGTCAGTCGTGTTTGTATGGTGGCTATCCTACCCTTCGCGGGTCGTCATCTCCATATCCTTCACCTTCTTCAGTAAGTCGGAAGCAAAGATGAAGTCATTCAGGCGACGGTTGCTCGAAGTGAAGATTTCCTCCTTCGTGCCCTGCCACTCCTGGCGGCCTTCGTAGATGAAAAGGATGCTGTCGCCGATGCCCAACACGGAATTCATGTCGTGCGTGTTGATGATGGTGGTCATGTTATATTCGGTCGTGATGCTGTGAATCAGCTCGTCGATGACCAGCGAAGTCTTCGGGTCAAGACCGGAGTTCGGTTCGTCGCAGAAGAGGTACTGAGGCTGCAAGGCGATGGCACGTGCGATGGCTACGCGCTTCTGCATACCGCCACTGATCTCTCCCGGGTATTTCTGTTGCGCCTCACCCAGGTTGACACGGTCCAGACAGAAACGGGCACGCTTCAGACGGTCCCGATAGGTGTCTGTGGAAAACATGTCGAGCGGGAACATCACGTTCTCCAGCACCGTCATCGAGTCGAAGAGGGCGGCACTCTGGAAAATCATGCCCATCTCACGGCGCAAGGCAATCTTTTCCTTTTTATTCATGTTCAGGAAGTTCCGTCCGTCATACAGAATCTCGCCCTGCTCCGGGGTCAGCAGCCCGACGATGGACTTCATCAGGACCGTCTTTCCCGAACCACTCTGCCCGATGATGAGGTTGGTCTTCCCGTTTTCAAACACCGTACTGATGTCCTCCAGCACCGTGCGCCCTTCAAAGGACTTGCATACAGATTTGAGTTCAATCATTTCGTCAACAGTTGAGTTAGGAACAAATCGGAGAAGAGAATCAGGATGCTGCTGCACACCACCGCGTCGGTGCTCGCCTTGCCGACGGCTATCGAACCGCCCTCGACCGTATAGCCGAAAAAGGACGAAACGCTGGCTATGATGAAAGCGAAGAAAAACGACTTGATGATGCCGCACCACACGAACCACTCCGTGAATGAATATTGCAAACCGTAAGTCAGGTCTTCCGCGTTGATGATGCCACCGAACCATGCCGTGGCATACGCTCCCAGGATACCCGCAAAGATGCTGATGCTCACCAGCACGGGAATGAAGCTCACCAGGGCGGCAATCTTGGGCATGATGAGGAAGTTGGCGGAATTGACCCCCATGATTTCAAGGGCGTCTATCTGTTGGGTGACGCGCATCGTGCCCAGCTCGGAGGCGATGTTCGAACCGACTTTTCCTGCCAGGATGAGACACATGATGGACGACGAAAATTCGAGCAACATGATTTCACGGGTGACAAAGCCGGTGGTGAACCGGGGCATCCACGCGCTCTGGATATTCAGTTTGATCTGGATGCAGATAACTGCTCCGATGAAGAACGAAATGAGCAGGACAATGCCTATCGAGTTGACACCCAGCTGTTCCAGTTCCTTGGCATACTGCTTGAAAAACATACGCCAACGCTCCGGACGGCCGAAGGTGCGCCCCATCAGAATCATGTAGCTGCCCAGTTGTTGAAGTGCTTTAAACATTACTCTTGTGCTATTTTCTGCAAAAATAATAGAAAACCTCCGATAGCGCCTTAGTTTCCCCTTCTTGATAACCTTTTTTAAAACCAAAAGTTGTATTTTTGCGCCAAATTCATTGAACTATGGCGCACGATTCAGAGACTCTTGAAATGCACATTCCGGAAGACGGACGGATGGTCCTCCGCACGGAAGGACTGGTGAAGAAGTATGGCAAACGTACGGTGGTCAACCATGTTTCCATCAACGTGAAACAAGGAGAGATTGTCGGTCTGCTCGGACCGAACGGTGCCGGGAAAACCACCTCGTTCTACATGACCACCGGTCTGATCGTGCCCAACGAAGGCCACATCTTCCTCAACGACCTCGACATCACCAAATACCCTGTCTACAAGCGGGCGCAGAACGGTATCGGCTACCTGGCACAGGAGGCGTCGGTCTTCCGCAAGATGAGTGTCGAGGACAACATCGCGTCCGTGCTGGAGATGACCAACAAACCCCGCGAATACCAGCGCGAGAAGCTCGAAAGCCTGCTGACGGAGTTCCGCCTGCAAAAGGTGCGCAAGAATCTGGGAGACCAGCTCTCGGGTGGTGAACGCCGACGGACGGAGATTGCCCGCTGCCTCGCCATCGACCCCAAGTTCATCATGCTCGACGAACCGTTTGCCGGTGTAGACCCCATCGCCGTGGAAGACATCCAGCACATCGTCTGGCGTCTGAAGGACAAGAACATCGGTATCCTCATCACCGACCACAACGTACAGGAGACACTCTGCATCACCGACCGTGCCTACCTCTTGTTTGAAGGAAAAATCCTCTTCCAGGGGACGCCCGAGGAACTGGCAGCCAACCAGGTGGTGCGCGAGAAATACCTCAGCCAGAGCTTCGTGCTCCGCCGCAAGGATTTCCAGCTCCGGGAAGACAACTGAACCACATCACGACACGGGAGGAAGTTTCTCACAGAAAGAAAGCTCCATCAGTCCCATTTTGCATACGGAGGCGCAGAGAATCCCAAGCTCTGCGCCTCTGCCTTTTTTGTACCGACGCCGACAGCCTCAGCAGAAGGCAGGCAACTTCCGCCTGAAGACTGCCCTGCCCTACCGAAGGGAATGTCCCGGACAGCAAGAATCAGAAAGAAACCAAAATCACCCGTCCGCTTGACAAAAACGGCTTAAACATTCCCTTCAGCTAACTCACACTTTGCAAAAGTCGGGCAAACCAGCAAGCAAACGCTAACGAATGCAAACAAAACCGTCCGAAAAAGCCTTCGATTTTAGAAAACTATACACTTCGATTCCGGAATATGAACAAAACGTGCCCGGAACAATATTGTTTCGTGAGCCAAACAATATTGTTTGACGCGTCAAACACATTAGTTTCATACGCCAAACACTATTGTTTCGCCCGCGGAAGTCAAATCTTTGGAAAATGGAAGTAAAAAGAAGTGAGTTTCGTTCTCTGGAAGAAGGCCGGCGTCAACAAATCGGAAGGTAATAAAAGGAGGGGTAAAACAGCGTTATGAACAGTCAAAGGATACAGTTGCCCCATTTCCGCCGTCTTCATGCAACCGGAATAAGCCATTTGCCGTCAATGTGTATTTTGCGAATCGCCCGAGAAGGGCCTCGGAATCCACGGAACTGTATTTTGGTGCGAGGAAAGGCACTGTCGGGCGCTTCATTTGACATTTTGACACTTCGGCATCCGGAGGGAGAGCCAGCCGGTGTCCGTACGGATGCCAGGCGGAAGGTGGACGCACTGCACCCCGACTCACAGGCACCCAATATGTTAATTATTGGAGGAAAGGCGAAAAAAGTGGTTGCATTTATTGCCAATTCAAATAATATGCGTTCCTTTGCTGCGTAATGGTGTAACATCAAAGTTACGAGATTTTTATTACATGGTTTTTACTCTTCGCCCGTCATTCTGACGCATAGGTAAACTCTCTGTCATTCTAATCCTTTAATTTTATTGCATACCATTGAGAGTCCGTCCGGTCATTGCCGGTCAGTGAACGGATGAGCTCTGAGAGTTTTACTATTTATTTTATTTACCATTTTATTTTCATTATGAACATTTATGTAGGTAACCTGAACTATCGGGTTAAGGAGAATGAGTTGAAACAGGCTTTGTCGGAGTTTGGTACAGTGGATTCCGTGAAAATCGTGACCGACCGCGAAACCGGACGTTCCAAAGGTTTTGCTTTCGTTGAGATGCCCAACGATGAAGAGGCTTCCAAAGTGATTGCCCAGCTGAACGGTGCTGAGTATGCAGGCCGTCAGGTGGTCATCCGCGAGGCGACTCCGCGTGCTCCCCGCGAACCGCGTGAACCGCGCAGACGTGAATAAACCCGACTTACGCCGGTTCCCATAACCGGCTCCATGGAGTGACAAACAACAGAAGACGGGTCGGCATCCGACAGGAGAACCGCCCCACCCTTCATGCCATAACAGCGGCAGGACAGATTCCCCGGCGGAAGGGGGTTCTGTGCCTGCCGCTTTGTTTTCAGGCATCCGTCTTCCACTGTCCTGAAAAAAGCGGAACTGCAATTTAATCCATTCTCTTTTTGGGGATTTAAAAGAATAACGCTAATTTTGCGCACTCTTATGATTAATAATGAGGTAAAGTCGCAATAAAAATAGTAATCATTAAAAATAAATTGTCAGAATGAACGTTTCATTAGAGAACATTGACAAGGTAAGCGCACTGCTTACGGTAAAATTGGAAAAAGAAGACTACGAGGCACGAGTTGAGAAGGCCCTGAAAGACTTCCGCAAAAAGGCAAACATGCCGGGGTTCCGTCCGGGTATGGTTCCGATGGGCTTGATCAAGAAGCAGTATGGGACTGCCATCAAGGCTGAGGAAGTGAACAAAGTGCTTCAGGAAAAGGTTTATGAATATCTGAAAGATAACAAGGTGAACATGTTGGGCGAGCCCCTTCCCAATGAAGAGAAGCAACCCGCCATCGACTTTGCAAAGGACGAGGCTTTCGAATTTGTATTCGACATTGCCTTGGCTCCGGAGTTCGACGTCGTGCTTGACACCAACGATGAAATCGACTACTATACCATCGACGTAAACGACGAGCTGGTTGAGCGTCAGGTGAAAATGTACGCACAGCGTGGCGGAAACTACGAAAGCGTACAGGAGTACACCGAAGGCGACATGCTGAAAGGTCTGATTGCCGAGCTCGACGAGAACAACAACGTGAAGGAAGGCGGCATCCAGGTTGAGAACGCCGTGATGATGCCTACCTATATGAAGAATGACGAGCAGAAGGCTATCTTTGCCAACGCCAAGACCAACGAGGTACTGGTGTTCAACCCGTCGGTTGCCTTTGACGGCAACGAGGCTGAAATCGCTTCCTTGCTGAAGATTGAGAAGGATGCCGTTGCCAACGTGAAGGGCAACTTCAGCTTCCAGGTAGAAGAAATCACCCACTTCGTTCCGGGCGAACTCAACCAGGAGTTGTTCGACAACATCTTCGGCGAAGGTGTCGTGAAGAGCGAAGAGGAGTTCCGCGGTAAAATCAAGAGCGAACTGGAAGAGCAGTTTGTCAACGACAGCAACTACAAGTTCCTCATCGACACCCGCGAATACCTGATGAAGAAAATCGGCAAGCTGGAATTCCCGGATGCCATCCTGAAGCGCATCATGCTGCTCAACAACCAGGAGAAGGGCGAAGCTTTCGTAGCCGAGAACTACGACCGCAGCATCGAAGAGCTGACCTGGCACCTCATCAAGGAGAAACTGGTTGCTGCCAACGAAATCAAGGTCGACAACAACGACATCATGGACATGGCGAAGGAGGTTACCCGCATCCAGTTCGCACAGTACGGCATGCTGAACGTGCCCGATGACATGCTGGACAACTACGCCAAGGAAATGCTCAAGAGAAAGGACAGCGTCGAGCAGCTGGTTAACCGCAGCGTAGAGTCGAAGCTGGCTAAGGCTCTGAAAGATAAAGTGAAACTGAACAACAAGACTGTCTCTGTAGAAGACTTCAACAAGATGTTCGAATAAGCAGCTTGTTTTGCTAAATCTTCCTAAAAGGGAGGCTTTTGGTACGAGTTATATTGTACATTTGTGCGCAATATCGGAGAGCCAGAAGCCTCTCTTTTTTGACCCTTACCGAGCGGTTGCCGCGCTGCATGCCCGGCACTCCTTAAGGGCCTGACCCTAACTAATTAAGCAATGAATATGACAGACGATTTTAGAAAGTACGCCACCAAACATTTGGGAATGAACAGTATGGTACTCGACGACGTCATCAAGTCGCAGGGTTATCTCAATCCGTACATCCTCGAGGAACGTCAGCTCAACGTGACCCAGCTCGACGTGTTCTCCCGCCTGATGATGGACCGCATCATCTTCCTGGGCACTCCCATCGACGACTATACCGCCAACACCTTGCAGGCACAGTTGCTCTATCTCGACTCCGTCGACCCGGGCAAGGACATCTCCATCTACATCAACTCTCCCGGCGGTTCGGTCTACGCCGGTCTGGGCATCTATGACACCATGCAGTTCATCTCCAGCGACGTAGCCACCATCTGTACCGGCATGGCAGCCTCCATGGCAGCCGTTCTGCTGGTAGCCGGAAAAGAGGGCAAACGTTCCGCACTGACCCACTCGCGCGTGATGATACACCAGCCGATGGGCGGTGCGCAGGGACAAGCGTCGGACATCGAGATCACGGCCCGCGAAATCCAGAAGTTGAAAAAGGAACTCTACAGCATCATCGCCGACCACTCTCACACAGAGTTTGACAAAGTGTGGGCAGACTCTGACCGCGACTACTGGATGACAGCCCAGGAAGCCAAAGACTACGGCATGATCGACGAGGTCCTGGCACGCAAGAAGTGACCCCGTAACTCAAGGACTCAAAAACTAAAAACCTAACAAGACATTGGATTCAAAGAATAAATCAAAGAGACATTGTAGCTTCTGCGGACGTCCGGAGAGCGAAGTCGGCTTTCTCATCACCGGACTGGAGGGCTGCATCTGCAACGACTGTGCAGAGCAGGCCCACGAAATCACCCAGGAGGCAATGGGCGAGGTGATGAAAGGACGGCTCTCCCGTCTGAACCTGAACGACCTGCCCAAGCCCAAAGAAATCAAGGAATTCCTCGACCAGTATGTCATCGGGCAGGACGATGCCAAGCGCTACCTGTCGGTGTCGGTCTACAACCATTATAAACGTCTGCTTCAGAAAGACGAAGGCGACGATGTGGAAATCGAGAAGTCGAACATCATCATGGTGGGCAGCACCGGTACGGGCAAGACACTGCTCGCCCGCACCATAGCCAAACTGCTCCATGTCCCCTTCACCATCGTCGACGCCACCGTGCTGACCGAAGCCGGATACGTGGGCGAGGACATCGAGAGCATCCTCACCCGTCTGCTTCAGGTTGCCGACTACAATGTGGCAGAAGCTGAAAGAGGTATCGTGTTCATCGACGAAATCGACAAGATTGCACGCAAGGGCGACAACCCCTCCATCACCCGCGATGTCAGCGGGGAAGGTGTGCAGCAAGGCCTGCTCAAGCTGTTGGAAGGTTCGGTCGTCAATGTTCCGCCTCAGGGCGGACGCAAGCACCCTGACCAGAAGATGATTCCGGTGAACACGAAGAACATCCTGTTCATCTGCGGCGGCGCGTTCGACGGCATCGAGAAGAAGATTGCCCAACGTCTGAACACCCACGTGGTCGGTTATGGGGCAGTCCAGAACACGATGCACATCGACAAGGAGAACATGATCCAATACATTGCCCCGCAGGACCTGAAGGCCTTCGGACTCATCCCCGAAATCATCGGACGTCTGCCGATTCTGACCTACCTGAATCCGCTGGACCGTACCGCCCTGCGAAGCATCCTGACGGAACCGAAAAATTCAGTCATCAAGCAATACATCAAACTCTTCGCCATGGACAGTGTGGAGCTGTCCTTCGAGCCGGAAGTGTTTGAGTTCATTGTCGACAAGGCCATCGAGTACAAACTCGGCGCCCGCGGACTGCGTTCCATCGTGGAAACCATCATGATCGACACCATGTATGAGGTGCCCTCCAAGCATGTCACGGAGTTCAAGGTGACACTGGACTACGCCAAGCAGCAGTTGGGCAAGGCCAACCTGTCGCGCCTGCAGAATGCCTGAACGAGGTCGGGAGCCGAAAAAGAGGGGATTTATTGCGTCGGAACCCGAAAATAGTATCGAAATAATTTGTACTTTATAGTAAGTTGTTTATAATTTTGTTAGTCATTCATTTCGATTTATTCAATTAACGAGAACAAGCGATATGGCGGAGAAAACAGATTTAACAGCGCAACTAAAAAAGTTCTTTGGTTTCGATACGTTTAAAGGAGAGCAGGAAGCTATTATCCGCAACCTCATGGCGGGTAATGACACGTTCGTGCTCATGCCCACCGGAGGCGGTAAGTCTTTGTGCTATCAGCTTCCGTCTTTGTTGATGGAGGGGACGGCTATTGTAATCTCTCCTCTGATAGCCCTGATGAAAAACCAGGTGGATGCCATACGGAACGTATGCGAAGAAGACGGAGTGGCGCACTTCATCAATTCGTCGTTGACCAAAGCTGCCATCGACCAGGTGAAGAGCGACATCCTCTCCGGCAAGACCAAGTTGCTGTATGTCGCCCCTGAATCGTTGACGAAGGAGGAGAACGTGGAGTTCCTCAAAGGTGTCAAAATCTCGTTCTATGCCGTCGACGAAGCACACTGTATCTCGGAGTGGGGACATGACTTCCGCCCCGAATACCGGCGCATCCGCCCCATTATCAACGAAATCGGCAACGCACCCGTCATTGCCCTCACGGCAACTGCAACCGACAAGGTAAGAAGCGACATCAAGAAGAGCCTAGGCATCGTCGATGCCAAGGAGTTCAAGTCGTCGTTCAACCGTCCGAACCTGTACTACGAAGTACGCCCGAAGACCAAAAACATAGACAAGGACATCATCCGATATATCAAAAACAACAGTGGCAAGTCGGGCATCATCTATTGCCTGAGCCGGAAGAAGGTGGAAGAGCTCGCCGAAATCCTGCGTGCCAACAACATCAACGCACGCGCCTATCATGCAGGCATGGACTCTGCCACCCGTTCAGCCACCCAGGACCAGTTCCTCATGGAAAAGGTCGACGTCATCGTGGCGACCATTGCTTTCGGCATGGGCATCGACAAGCCCGACGTGCGTTATGTCATCCACTATGACATGCCGAAGAGTCTTGAAGGGTATTATCAGGAGACCGGACGCGCCGGACGCGACGGTGGAGAAGGCCGATGCATCGCTTTTTATTCAAACAAGGATCTCCAGAAACTGGAGAAGTTTATGGAAGGGAAACCTGTGGCAGAACAGGACATTGGCCGACAGCTTCTGCAAGAAACAGCTGCCTATGCCGAATCTTCCGTGTGCCGTCGGAAGCTGCTGCTGCACTACTTCGGCGAAACATACAAGGAAGATAATTGTGGAAATTGTGACAATTGTTTAAACCCTAAGAAACAAGTGGAAGCTCAAGATTTATTGTGTACCGTCATTGAAACAGTTCTTGCCGTCAAGGAAAAGTTCAAGGCAGAATATGTGATTGACGTCATTCTCGGAAAAGAAACGACAGAGGTATTAGACCACAAACACGAAGAACTGGAAGTGTTTGGCTCCGGCACGGGCGAAGAAGACAAGCTCTGGAATGCCGTAATCCGCCAGGCACTCATTGCCGGATACCTCAGCAAGGACGTGGAGAACTACGGACTGCTGAAGGTGACGGCGGAAGGAAAGAAATTCCTGAAACACCCGAAATCATTCAAGATAGTTGAAGACAATGACTTTGAAGAGGAAGAGGAGGAGACTCCCGTTCGCGGAGGTGCCTCGTGCGCTGTCGACCCGGCACTCTACTCCATGCTGAAGGACCTGCGCAAGAAACTCTCGAAGAAACTGGAAGTGCCGCCCTACGTCATCTTCCAGGACCCGTCGCTCGAAGCGATGGCAACCATCTATCCCGTCACACTGGAGGAGTTGCAGAACATCCCGGGTGTGGGAGCCGGAAAAGCCAAACGCTACGGTTCCGAGTTCTGTGCACTCATCAAACGCCATTGCGAGGAGAACGAAATCGAACGCCCCGAAGACCTGAGAGTCCGCACGGTTGCCAACAAATCGAAGCTGAAGGTGTCCATTATCCAAAGCATCGACCGCAAAGTGGCGCTTGACGACATCGCCCTGGCAAAGGGGATCGAGTTCGGCGAACTGCTCGACGAGGTGGAAGCCATCGTCTACTCCGGCACGAAACTCAACATCGACTATTTCCTGGAGGATGTGATGGACGAAGACCACGTGGACGACATCTACGACTACTTCAAGGAGTCGACCACCGACAGCCTGGAAGTGGCGATGAAGGAGCTGGGCGACGAATACACCGAAGACGAAATACGCTTGGTGCGCATCAAGTTCATTTCGGAAATGGCCAATTGATTCCATAGACATATCCGGCTCGGAAAGAGCCGTCGGGGACCCCCGCTATGATGTTGTAAATCATGGCGGGGGTCTCTTTATCCGTGCAATCGGGATGCCGTGGAAAAGAGTAAAAAAATATAAAAAACGCACGACGGTATTTCCGCCGTAACGGATAAAACGTGTATATTTGCACGCAATAAATTCTAAAGCTTAAAAGCCCTATGTCATTTGTTGCAGATAAAATTGTGATGGACGGACTGACGTATGATGACGTTCTTTTGATTCCGGCCTATTCTGAAGTATTACCCCGCACCGTCGAACTCACGACGAAATTCTCACGTAACATTACTCTGAACATCCCCTTTGTGACAGCTGCCATGGACACTGTGACCGAAGCCAAGATGGCGATTGCCATTGCACGCGAAGGTGGCATCGGTGTCATCCACAAGAACATGTCCATCGAGGAACAGGCCCGTCAGGTAGCCATCGTGAAACGTGCTGAAAACGGTATGATTTACGACCCTGTGACCATCAAGCGCGGTTCGACCGTACGCGACGCATTGAACCTGATGGCTGAATATCACATCGGCGGTATTCCCGTGGTGGACGACGAACGTCACCTGGTGGGAATCGTGACCAACCGTGACCTCCGCTTTGAAAAGAACATGAACAAGAGCATCGAGGAAGTGATGACCAAAGAGCATCTCGTGACCACGACTCAACAGACTGACATGGAGGCTGCCACACAGATTCTGCAAGAGAACAAAATAGAGAAACTCCCCGTTGTCGACAAGGATAACAAACTGGTGGGCCTGATTACATACAAGGATATCACCAAAGCCAAAGACAAACCGATGGCTTGCAAGGATGCCAAAGGCCGTCTGCGTGTGGCTGCCGGTGTCGGCGTGACCAACGATACCCTCGAACGTATGCGTGCACTGGTCAATGCCGGAGCGGATGCCATTGTCATCGACACGGCTCACGGACACTCGAAGTTCGTCATCGAAAAACTGAAAGAAGCGAAACGCGAATTCCCCAACATCGACATCGTAGTGGGCAACATCGCTACGGCTGCTGCTGCACGTGCCCTGGTTGATGCCGGAGCGGATGCAGTCAAAGTGGGCATCGGTCCGGGTTCCATCTGTACGACCCGTGTCGTAGCCGGTGTGGGTGTTCCACAGCTGTCTGCGGTATACGATGTAGCCAAAGAGCTGGAAGGCACAGGTGTTCCCTTGATTGCCGACGGTGGCTTGCGCTATTCAGGCGATGTCGTGAAGGCGTTGGCTGCCGGAGGATACTCCGTGATGATTGGTTCACTGGTAGCCGGAACGGAAGAGTCACCGGGTGAAACCATCATCTTCAACGGACGTAAGTTCAAGTCCTACCGCGGTATGGGTTCGCTGGAAGCAATGGAGAACGGTTCGAAAGACCGCTATTTCCAGAGTGGAGAGTCCGACGTGAAGAAGCTTGTCCCTGAGGGCATTGCCGGACGTGTACCTTACAGAGGCAGTCTCTATGAGGTCATCTACCAGCTGATTGGTGGTCTGCGTTCCGGTATGGGTTACTGTGGTGCTGCCAACATCGAACAGCTGCACAATGCCAAGTTTACCCGCATCACCAATGCCGGTGTGATGGAAAGCCACCCGCACGATGTGACCATCACCAGCGAGGCTCCCAACTACAGCCGTCCGCAATAAGCCGGCAAGGGCTTTCGTCATAGCACATAACATAACGCAACATAATAAATCGAAAAGAGGGTGTGTCATCCGGCACATCCTCTTTTCGGTTTTATCTCCATACGTTTGCCCCACAACGTTCCGAGGACGTATCCGAAACACAAAAAAAGCCCCTCCGAAGAGGGGCGTAGGAGAAAACTCCTTCGGCATATAGCCTTATTGCGATAAGATGTAGATCTTATGGCACAAATGTAACAACTCATTTTGTCATATACAAGTTTATTCCTAGTTTTATAGACAACTTTTAATTACACAACCATGAGTAAACGCATACTAGGAATTGATGTGGGTACCAACAGCCTGGGGTGGGCTGTCGTTGACCGCACAGACTGTGACAATTATACCCTTGTCAAGAGAGGAGATGTGATATTCCAGGAAGGAGTAAACATCGAAAAGGGAAATATTGAAAAGTCAAGAGCTTCAGAGCGCACCGGGCATCGGAGCACCCGGAAGCATTATTTCAGAAGGAGGATGCTGAAAATAAAAGTGCTGGAGATACTTGTCGAACATCAGTTATGCCCCTATCTCTCCCACGAGGAACTACACCAGTGGATGACGCGTAAGGTCTACCCTACTAACGAAGACTTCCGCCTGTGGTTACGGACCAACGATGCCAACGACCAGAACCCCTATCATGACAGGCATGTCTGCCTGCATGAACGGCTGGACCTCCGTCTGCAGGAGAACCGATACAGACTGGGAAGAGCTCTCTATCACCTGGCACAACGGAGGGGGTTCCTCAGCAACCGACTGGAACAAAACAGCAAGACCGATGAAACCGGGGCTGTAAAGTCTGACATTTCCCAACTGAACGAGGAAATGGAAAAGGCAGGTTGCCAATACCTGGGCGATTATTTCTACCAGCTCTATCAGGAATACGGCAATCAAGTCGCCCTGCGCATCCGGTACACCGACAGAAAACAACATTATCAGAAAGAGTTCGAGGCCATCTGCCAAAGGCAGCAACTGAGCGACAGCCTTGTCGACAAGCTGAGAAGAGCCATCTACTTCCAGCGTCCACTGAAATCACAGCGCGCAGGTGTGGGAAAATGTACCTTTGAACCGGACAAACCGCGTTGCGCCCTGTCCCATCCGCGGTATGAGGAATTCCGCATGCTGTCTTTTCTCAACAATGTCAAGGTAAAAGGTCCGTCGGATGACAGCCTGCGTCCGTTAAGCCCTTCGGAAAAGGAGAAAATCAAGCCTTTGTTCTTACGCAAGTCAAAAGCCAACTTCGACTTTGAGGATATAGCCAAAGCCATTGCCGGCAAAGGCAAATATGCCTGCATCCGGGACAAAGAGGGAGCACAGAAACCCTACCAGTTCAACTATGCCCTTAGTCAAGGCGTAAGCGGATGCCCGGTTACGGCAAAGCTGATAGCCGTCTTCGGAGAGTCTTGGGAGCGCAACCTCGTCAATGCCTACCGCAGCCGGAACGATATGCGGAAATCGGACGAGGAGATTGTCAACGAAGTCTGGAACGTATTGTACTCATTCTCATCCAAAGAGAAACTCCGCGCATGGGGCATGGAGAAACTGGGACTGGACGAAGCCTGTGCCGGAGAATTTGCCGACATCACACTGCCGACGGCCTTTGCTGCACTCAGCTTGAAAGCCGTCAACAAGATACTGCCTTTCCTGCGTCAGGGATTCATCTATTCGCATGCAGTGATGCTGGCAAACATACCTTATATTATAGGTATGGACAGGTGGAACGACCCCAGGCAACGTCAGTTCATCATGGACAACCTGCAAGAGCTGTTGGATAACTTCACTGCATCCGACAAGGCATTGCAACAGACTCTGGACTTCTGCATCAAGGACTTCCTGCTCAACAACTACGAACTGGCTCCGGGAAAAGCAGACCGGCTCTACCACCCCTCGATGATTGAGACATACCCGGATGCAAAGGCAGACGGACAGGGCATCTACCAACTGGGCTCTCCTGCAACAAACGCCATACGCAACCCGATGGCCATGCGCTCGCTGCACATCCTGCGGAGGGTCGTCAATCAATTGCTTAGAGAGAAGATTATTGACTCCGAAACGGAAGTCCACATTGAATATGCCCGTGAATTGAATGACGCCAACCGACGCTGGGCCATCAACCAGTGGCAACGCGAGCAGGAGAGCCGACGTAAAGATTATGCTGAACAAATCCGTAAAGTATATGCCGACGAATTTGGGAAAGTCATCGAACCGACCCAGGAGGAGCTCCTGAAATACCAACTCTGGGAGGAACAGCAGCATCTGTGCCTGTATACCGGGGAACAAATCGGACTGACGGATTTCATCGGCCCCAACCCCAGGTATGACATCGAGCACACCATACCACGAAGTGTGGGAGGCGACAGCACACGGATGAACCTGACGCTGTGTGAGCGGACATACAACCGGACGGTGAAAGGCAACAGGATGCCGTCGCAACTGGCGGAACATGAAAGCATCCTGACGCGGATAAAACCTTGGAAAGACAAATACGAAGAGCTGACCGTCAAAATCAACAAACAACGCACCTGGCCAGGCATGGACAAAGCATCGAAAGACAACATCATCCGCAAAAGGCATCTGCTGGAACTGAAACGTGACTACTGGTTCCAGAAATACCAGCGATTCACGATGACCGAAGTCCCTGAAGGGTTCAGCCTGAGACAAGGGACCGGTATCGGATTGATTGGCAAATATGCAGGGCTGTTCCTGAAATCGCTCTTCCACCATGTCAAAGAGCGCAACCGGAAACAGGTCTACGTCATCAAGGGCCCCATCACGGCTGAATTCCGCAGATTGTGGGGACTGCAGAACCTCTACGAACAGAAGTCACGGGACAACCATGCCCACCATTGCATCGACGCAATCGTCATTGCCTGCATCAATCCTGCGGAATATGCACGGATGGCATCCTACTACCGACAGGAAGAAGACTTCCGACTGAACAAGGGAAACAAACCTGTATTCCCCAAACCTTGGACTACCTTCACACAGGACCTCCAAGCACTGGAAGCAGAACTTCTGGTCGTACATGAGACACGGAACAACCTGACAAAGAAGGCCCGGAAGAGAATCCGGACAAAGGGCGGCAATGTCCTGTCAGAGAGCGACAGTGCACGCGGAAGCCTGCACAATGACACCTATTATGGAGCAATCCAAAAGGACGGCGTCATAAGGTACGTCGTGCGCAAAGCGCTGAGCTCCTTAAGCGAAAAGGACGTGAAAGACATTGTCGACAAGACTGTACGGGAGAAAGTGCAGGCGGCTATCCAGGAAAAGGGAGCCAAAGAAGCACTTGCCGGCACCATCTATATGAACGAGGAGAAAGGCATCACCATCAAAAAGGTAAGATGCTTCACCAAAATCGCCTCACCACTGGCTATACGCAGGCACCGCGACGCTTCAGCGAAAGAGTACAAGCGGCCCTATTATGTCACGAATGAGTCGAACTATGTCATGGGAATTTATGAAGGGTGCATCAAGAAAAAGACCAAGCGTGAATTCATCCTGGTAAATAATCTGGAAGCCGTGCGACAACTCAAGACGGCACGAAAACAAGGCGTCGTCAGCTCGATACTGCCTCCCGTAAGTGCGAAGTCGCAATTCCCCTTGAAATACAGGTTGTACACGGGAACTCTGGTGCTGCTCTATGAGAACTCTCCGGAAGAAATCGATTTCACCAATCAGGCAGACATATGCAAACGGCTTTACAAAGTCACCGGACTGTCTTCCATGACTGTAACCGGGAATCAGTATGGCACAATCCAACTGAGATACCATCAGGAAGCCCGGCAGGCAAAGGACCTAAAAGCCCAGAATGGAGCCTATAAAGAGGGTGAAGAACATCGCCCCGTCATTTTCCTGTACCATACACAATTTAAAGCCCTGGTTGAAGGTACCGATTTCCGCATGAATATCTTAGGAGAGATTGAGCCTCTCCGAAAATAACCGGGTTTCGTGTTGCTCATATCCGAGCTCATAAACAATTCAATAACCTATAAAACACAAATGTCATGTTAAAACGAAGTCTAGTCTTTGAAAATCCCGTTATCTTACGGCTGAAGGATAAACAACTTGTCGTATCCTTTAAGGAACTGCCTGATGAAAAACGTACGATTCCCATCGAAGACATAGGCTTCGTTTTAATCAATCACCCCATGGTATCCATCTCGATGCCCCTACTGAATGAGCTTGCTTCCAACAATATAGCAGTTGTATTCTGTGACGAGAAGGGATTGCCACAGTCCATGTTGCTCAATTTTGATTCCAACCTCACCCAAGGGAAGATTATCAGTGAACAGCTCGTTGCCGGAGAAGTCTTGAAGAAGAATTTGTGGAGGCAGATTATAGTCTCCAAAATCAAGAACCAAAGCCTGCTTCTGAATAAGCTGGGACTTGACGGAGAGTCTTTGAAGCCCCTGTACATGAATGTAAAATCCGGAGACAGCGACAATAAAGAAGGGATTGCAGCCAGACTGTATTTCAAGACTTTGTTTGGAAAGGAGTTCACCCGTGACCGTAATGCCGGTGGGATCAATGCCTTCCTGAATTATGGATATGCCATTTTGCGGGCAGCTACAGTCAGGGCAGCTCTTAGTTCCGGCTTATTCCCTGCCCTGGGCATTTTTCATCATCACAGGAGCAATGCTTTTCCATTGGCTGATGATATCATGGAACCATTCAGACCCTTCGTAGACGAAATAGTCTATGACTTGTTCCGACAGAACCAATCTGAACTTACCAAAGAAAATAAGGGTAAGCTGATAGCATCCCTGTATTGTGACACCTATTACGAAAAAGTTACCCGTCCACTTTCCGTTGGACTTTCCATCACGATGGCCTCTTTGGCCAAATGCTACATCAATGAACACAAAACACTCAACTTACCGTCGGTCAAATGAGCGAACTAAGACTTAATGCATATCATATCATGTGGTTATTTGTAATGTTTGACCTGCCAACCACAACCAAGAAAGAACGAGGATTGGCAGCCAAGTTCCGAAAAAGCCTGGAAAAAGATGGTTTCACACGCTTTCAATACAGCGTCTACATCCGCTTCTGCGGGTCTTTGGAAAGTTCCAAAGTCCATATCAAACGGGTAAAATCATGTGTTCCGCCTAAAGGCTCTGTAAGCATTTTGTCTGTCACAGACAAGCAATACTCCAACATCATCAACATTTGGGGTGAAATTGAGAAAAAGGCTTATCCGGAACCACAACAACTAGAATTTTTTTAATATTTTTGTTTCCAACAAAGCTCTTCATTTCGCAATTGTATCGCCATTATTGAACTTAATCATTGATTATGAATCAAATAAAGCGCATACGTTGCGGTTTGATGTAGAATACTGATAAGGAACAACTTCATTTTAAATAATTTCGACAATGAGGAAGTTGCGGTTTGATGTAGAATACTGATAAGGAACAACTAGTTCTGTTTGCACATTAACAGCTCTGCTGTTGCGGTTTGATGTAGAATACTGATAAGGAACAACGAAGCCGCCTGCACAGCTAAAGACAAAGGAGTTGCGGTTTGATGTAGAATACTGATAAGGAACAACCAGCGGCTGCTTGTTGGTATTCGTTTTGAAGTTGCGGTTTGATGTAGAATACTGATAAGGAACAACCTTCCTTCATCATCATACTGTCTCTCATAGTTGCGGTTTGATGTAGAATACTGATAAGGAACAACATCGTAGCGAAGATTCTTATCACGGATATTGTTGCGGTTTGATGTAGAATACTGATAAGGAACAACTTATGCTTTCGCCTTCTTTGATAGTCAGCTGTTGCGGTTTGATGTAGAATACTGATAAGGAACAACGGCTCTTAATATTCTTCCTTTCATACTAGTGTTGCGGTTTGATGTAGAATACTGATAAGGAACAACAATCACAGTGCCGAGCTACACCTTCCGCAAGTTGCGGTTTGATGTAGAATACTGATAAGGAACAACTCAGATTCATCGCTGGATATTTCCTTGTTGGTTGCGGTTTGATGTAGAATACTGATAAGGAACAACTTCATATTCGGTAAGGTTTGTTAGTGTTATGTTGCGGTTTGATGTAGAATACTGATAAGGAACAACCATGCGGCCTCCCATGCGATCACCGTCCTTGTTGCGGTTTGATGTAGAATACTGATAAGGAACAACCCTTCTATGAATGTCGGTTCTGCGACAATAGTTGCGGTTTGATGTAGAATACTGATAAGGAACAACCAGTTTGAACACAACCAACACAAGTCCCAGTTGCGGTTTGATGTAGAATACTGATAAGGAACAACGCTCGTCGGTCGTGAATGATTTGTCTACCAGTTGCGGTTTGATGTAGAATACTGATAAGGAACAACTGAGACCATGCCTAAAGCGATGGCATACCTGTTGCGGTTTGATGTAGAATACTGATAAGGAACAACAAATAAAGGATACGCAGAAGTTGCAGGAAGTTGCGGTTTGATGTAGAATACTGATAAGGAACAACTTTGTCCGTCGGTATGAGCCGGACGAGGAGTTGCGGTTTGATGTAGAATACTGATAAGGAACAACTGTGTAAAGTGTTCAATGAAAACGAACGCAGTTGCGGTTTGATGTAGAATACTGATAAGGAACAACAGGCAGGAGATTAGAAGTTCCAGCCCGTAGTTGCGGTTTGATGTAGAATACTGATAAGGAACAACTTACTCCGCAAAAATGGCTGACGCAAAGAGTTGCGGTTTGATGTAGAATACTGATAAGGAACAACATGGAATCGGATTCCAAGACAGACTATTTAGTTGCGGTTTGATGTAGAATACTGATAAGGAACAACCGCTCGCGGGATAAATGAACCGCAAACTAAGTTGCGGTTTGATGTAGAATACTGATAAGGAACAACCACCACTTTGTAGCCCACCTCTCCCGAGGTGTTGCGGTTTGATGTAGAATACTGATAAGGAACAACAAAGCCTTGATACGTTCAATACGAGTGATAGTTGCGGTTTGATGTAGAATACTGATAAGGAACAACTGTCTTTGTAATTGTATGCATGATGTATGGTTGCGGTTTGATGTAGAATACTGATAAGGAACAACGCGAACATGCCTATTAAGTTGGACCAACATGTTGCGGTTTGATGTAGAATACTGATAAGGAACAACTATCTTTACATAGCAATATGAATCTAAAGTATCTACAAAAGATGTTATTGGCTGGCAAATCAGTCTATATTTTAGACGATTTTGAAGAAGCTGCAGTACGTCTCATTTATGAAGATGAAGTCACTAAGGCTTATCTCAAGCATAAAGGGAGAAAAGAAGTTAGTATACCTCAATCTACAAAACTGTGTGCGAAATCATTCTTACAGGCAAAGAGATAACAAAATTTGAATATGAAAAATACTAATGAATCGCTACAAAAGCACATGCCGGACAAACTGACCAGACAGATACTGCCTACATCTCCTCCTTCCACTACGCCCCAAAGTGGAGAGGAAGACGGTCGGATATAAAAAATCCCGCTACAACCACAAAAGCCATAACGGGATTTATCTTATCCAGGAACAGTCCGAAAGGGGAAATGTTCACCAGCCTACTTCTGACGTATAAATATATTGATGGGAGTACCACTCAACGACCAGCGTTCCCGCATCTTGTTTTCCAAGAAACGGCGGTAAGGCTCCTTCACATATTGCGGCAGGTTTGCAAAAAACACGAAGGAAGGTACCTTGGTGTTGGGCAGCTGCGTACAATACTTGATCTTAATATACTTGCCTTTGATGGAAGGGGGCGGATAGGCCTCGATAAGAGGCAGCATTTCCTCATTCAGACGAGCCGTAGAGATGCGTGTCGTACGGTTCTTATAAACCTGCTCGGCAGCCTCCAGCACCTTATAGATACGCTGTTTGGTGAGAGCCGACGCGAAAATAATGGGAAAGTCGGTAAACGGAGCCAAACGGCTGCGAATGGCGTTCTCAAACGTCTTCATCACCTTATCGCTCTTGTTTTCCACCAAATCCCACTTATTGACCACCACAACCAACCCTTTCTGGTTACGCTGAATGAGGGAGAATATATTCAGATCTTGTCCTTCGACACCGCGTGTAGCATCCAACATGAGGATACACACATCGGAATTCTCTATGGCACGGATGGAACGCATCACCGAATAGTATTCCAAATCTTCCACCACCTTGTTCTTCCGACGGATTCCGGCAGTATCAACCAGATAGAAGTCGAAACCGAACTTCTCATAGCGGGTATAGATGGAGTCACGGGTTGTTCCGGCAATCTCGGTCACAATGTTGCGTTCTTCTCCAATGAAGGAATTGATAATGGACGATTTTCCGGCATTAGGACGTCCCACCACCGCAAAACGGGGGATTTCGTCATCCAGCAGCTCACCGGAGTCTTTCTTGAACTTACTGATTACCAAATCCAGCAAATCGCCCGTACCACTTCCGCTAAGAGCAGAGATACAATGAGGATCACCCAGTCCGAGCTTGTAAAACTCAGCTGCACTATATTGCAAATCATTGTTGTCGGTCTTATTGGCCACCACGATCACGGGCAGCTTGGAACGCCGCAGAATAGAGGCAACCTCCATGTCGAGGTCAGTCACTCCATTGACCACATCGACCAGAAACAGTACCACGTCCGCCTCGTCGATGGCTATGATTACCTGCTTGCGTATTTCCTCTTCAAAGATGTCGTCGGAATTGACCACCCATCCCCCGGTATCCACCACGGAGAATTCCTGTCCGTTCCATTCGCTTTTTCCATATTGGCGGTCGCGGGTCGTTCCGGCTTCATCGTTCACAATCGCCTGCCGTGTACGGGTGAGGCGATTGAACAGTGTCGACTTTCCCACATTGGGACGTCCGACAATCGCTACTAAGTTTCCCATAAATAATTTCTCTTTACTATGACGACTTCACAGTCTGTCAGGTTGTTATTCAATCCAGGTTGTAACCGAAGTTTTTCAACTCCTTATCCGAGCTGCGCCAGTCCTTATCCACCTTGACAAAGGTCTCCAGATAGATACTTTTGCCGAAGAATTTCTCCAGTGACTTGCGTGCTTCTGTGGCTACCTTCTTCAAAGCCCGTCCTTGTTTTCCAATGATGATGCCCTTCTGCGACTCCCGTTCCACATAGATGACCACATTGATGTGAATAGACTTCTCATCTTCCTTAAACTGCTCCACAGCCACTTCTACAGCATACGGAATCTCCTTGTCATAATACAGGAGAATCTTCTCACGGATGATTTCAGTCACAAAAAAGCGTGCCGGACGATCGGTCCATTGGTCTTTGTCAAAATAGGGAGGAGAATCGGGAAGCAGCTCCTTGATACGCTTCATCACCGCATCAATATTAAAACGGGCGGTAGCGGATATAGGGATAATCTCCGCTTTGGGAAGCAAACCATGCCACTCTTCGACAAGATTTGTCAGAGCATTCTGGTTGCTCAAGTCAATCTTGTTGATCAGCAGCAAAACAGGAACATCCATCGCCTGCACCTTCTGGATGAAGTCGAGATTCTTATCAGGCTTCTCCACAACATCAGTTACATAAAGCAACACATCGGCATCTTTCAGTGCCGACTCGGAGAAGTTGAGCATGGACTCCTGCAACTTATAGTTTGGCTTAAGCACTCCCGGAGTGTCAGAGAAAACAATCTGCATCTCATCCGTATTGATAATACCCATGATGCGATGCCGGGTCGTCTGTGCCTTAAAAGTGGCGATGGATATACGTTCGCCGACCAGAAGGTTCATCAGGGTGGATTTCCCCACATTGGGGTTTCCCACGATGTTTACAAATCCTGCTTTGTGCATAAAGTCTTCAGTTGGTTTCGTTCATTATAGGACAAAAGAAGCTGTTTCAGGAAAGGATGGATATGTCATCATGCAAAAAAGCACGGACCTCAAGGATCTCACCGGTCGTCGAAACAAACTTCCCGCTGTGTGTATCCGTGAAATCCGTGCCTTCGATATTGCGTCCTTTTGAAACAGCTTTTTGTCAGTAGAAAAACGTAGTTACTTCTTCACGTTACCGTCGTAACCCCATTTCATATAAACAGCTCCGTAGGTAAATCCGGCTCCGAAGGCTGTGAATATCAGGTTATCGCCCTTACGCAACTGGTTCTCATAATCCCACAGACAAAGGGGGAGTGTACCGCCGCTGGTATTGCCATAGCGTTGGATATTCACCATCACTTTCTCCATGGGGACCTCCAGACGGCTTGCTACTGCGTCAATAATACGCAAGTTTGCCTGATGGGGGATAATCCAGTTGATGCTATCCTTGTCAAGGCCGTTACGCTCGGCAATCTCAGCCGTAATATTCGACATGTTCGAAACGGCATATTTGAACACCGTACGTCCTTCCTGATAAAGATAGTGCATCTTGTTGCTTACCGTAAAATAAGACGGAGGACATACGGAACCTCCAGCCTTCATGTGAAGGAAAGGCAAGCCCTTGCCATCGGTACGCAGAATGACATCTTTCACACCGAGGTCTTCAGTCGTGGCTTCCATCATGACAGCCGCTGCTCCGTCACCGAAGATGGGGCAAGTGGCGCGATCGGAATAGTTCACCATTGACGACATCTTATCGCCACCCACCAGAATGATTTTCTTGTGGCGGCCTGTAGCTATCAGACCGGCTGCAACCTCAAGTCCGTAAAGGAACCCGCAGCATGCAGCTGAGAGGTCAAATGCAAAAGCGTTCTTCAAACCGAGCTTGTCGCACAGGATTGAAGCAGTCGACGGAAAATGATAATCAGGGGTAGTCGTGCAGACAATCACTGCATCAATGTCATCGGGATTGGCTCCAGTACGTTTCATCAACTGTTTGGCTGCCTTACGACACAAGTAAGAAGTACCCAAGCCTTCTTCGCTGAGGATACGTCTTTCCTTCACACCGATGCGGGTCATAATCCATTCGTCATTGGTCTCGACCATGCGCGACAACTCATCGTTCGTCAGCACATATTCGGGAACATAACCGCCGACTCCTGTAATTACAGCATTTATTTTTTCCATGTAACTAAAAATTCTCGTTATAAAATAAAAGTAGCCGGAGAGCAGCACTCTCTGGCTATATTTTATACCGCCTCGTTAGATAGCGGTTTCTTTCACGATTGCCAACTTACCTCTGTAGTAGCCGCAAGCGCCACATACAGTGTGGTAAACGTGCCATGCTCCGCAGTTCGGGCAAATAGCCAGCGTAGGAGCTACTGCTTTGTCGTGAGTTCTTCTCTTAGCAGTTCTAGTTTTTGATTGTCTTCTCTTAGGATGTGCCATTGTTTCTAATACTTTTAATTATTATCTATTATTTTCTTCAATTCATTCCATCGCGGATCAATATCTTGCGGAGCTTCAGAAGCATCGTCTTCGGGGACTTCGGCCTCGGATTCATTCCAGCCATCTTCTTCATCAGCAGAGGTACGCAAATACTTGTTAAGCTTGCCCATCATGGCCTTGTTGCATTTCCCCGGCGCATGCACATGCTTCATCGGAATGCTCAAAGCTATGAATTCATACATGAACCATGCCACATTGATGATCCCTTCATCTTCCGGTATAATTACGATATCACCATCTTCCGAATAATCGCTTCCCAGTTTTACCTTGACTACATCAGATGAAGAGACCGGTTGATCCATATCGTCCAAGCAGCGGTCACAGGTTACCTGTACAACCCCATCGGTCTGAAAGGAAAGATCATAAATTCCACCGGTTTTCCTTATGCGCAACTGGACGTTGACTTTTCCCTTTTGGACTTCCGGTCCATCAATACTTTCAAAGAAATGATTGTCCAACACAAACTCACATGAATATGTGTTTTCCTTCATTCCCTTCAGGTCAATCTTGTATGCATCAAACTTTCCCATAGTTATTGCTAAACCAGAACAATATTATATTCGGGCGACAAAGATACAAATAAATCTACTTAGATTGCTACTAAAGCCAGATAAATCTTTAGTTTTTAGCTTATATTTTCAAGTAATGCCCCACTGGAAAGGGTTATTGGAAGCGCTATTCCGGACGCGGCAAGACCTCAACCAATCCCCGGCATATACTAACGCAAAAAGCCTCCGCAACACTCATGCTGCGGAGGCTCTGCTTTCAAAAACG
>ERZ824978.735-NODE-735-length-42347-cov-4.211411_pt1 | contig 42347 bp, 30 predicted proteins | sample MGYA00519860_ERZ824978 | MGnify/ENA primary metagenome ERZ824978 (study PRJEB31778, sample SAMEA3449184) | human gut metagenome | biome: human gut; feature: human-associated habitat; material: faeces | place: United Kingdom | collected 2010/2012 ... | reverse complement strand
TTATTGGCCGTCAGGATGTCCTGAGATCGCTGATTCAAAATAGCGTTGAGCCGGTCACCCGTCACGTTAAAAGTCATGCTGTAGGCGCACGGTTCCAGCCCCATCTCCATAAGGTCGTCGAATTTATAGATATTGGTCATGATCCGGCGTGAATACGGCGTGTGTTTCAGCTGCCAGAGGACATTGTCCACCTGATCCATTTCCCCATGAGGGAATTTATACTTCACCCCCAGCTGATAGCCGTAAGCCTTGCCGATAGAGCCGTTTTCATCCGCCCATTCGTCCCAGATATGACTGGATAGATCTTTGATATTATTTGATTTTTTCTGCCAGATCCACAGCATTTCATCCACCGCGGATTTGATTGCAGTCGGGCGCAGTGTCAGTGCCGGGAATTCCTCCTGCAGATCATAACGGTTCACGATGCCGAACTGCTTGATGGTGTGGGCCGGCGTTCCGTCCTCCCACTTTGCACGAACCGTCTGTCCCTGGCTGGAATAGCCGTGATCCAGGATCTCCTGACACATAGCCACAAAAAGTTTGTCTGCCTGACTCATCTTGTCCTCCCTGTTCACTCCCGCTACAGGATCACGTATTTGATCACGATCCCGATCAGCGCCAGCACAATAACGATCACATAAGTTTTTTCGGTGCTGTTGAGGTTCTTCAAACCCTTCGGCTTAACGCCCTCTTCTTCCTGACGACGTCGGTTTTCCCTGTCGTACTCCATATTGGTACGGTAGTAATCCGCCAGAACATCTTTTGTCTTATTTCTGACCTGCCGCTTTTTCTTTGGTTTCTTTTCTCCCATTGATATGCTCATCCTTTACAATTCCAATAGCACGCTCCATCAGCCAGGAAAGGCGATCCTGGTTTTCCGTCAGATACAAATATCCTGTCAGCGCTTCAAAAGCTGTTGCCCATTTATAGGTCACCGGGTCTGCATTTTTCGCTTTCGTTGCAGATTTCCGGTTTCTGGCCCGTTTCACAAGTGCCTGCTCTTTTTCGTCCAGCTCATCAAAGATCGTCTTGATGATCTTCGCCTGCGCTGATGCCCGCACATACAGTGTCGCAATATGATGCAGCCGATTCACATTATAGTATCCCTGCTTCATCATTTCTTCCCGCACAGCAAGCTCATATACAGCATCCCCCATGTACGCCAGTGCCGTCGTATTGATTTCTTTGATATTTTCTACTTTCATTTCCCGTCAGCCCTTCGCAGCTTTCTGCAAAGCTTACTCCTTGATGATCTGTACACCCTGCGGCGTGTCTTTCAGTGTGATGCCCTTTGCTTTGAGAAGGTCGCGGATCTCGTCGGCTCTTGCAAAGTTTTTTGCTTTTCTCGCTTCCTGACGTTCGTCTACCAGAGCCTGGATGTCTTCATCTACCGAGTCGTCTTCTTCCTTCTGCAAAAGTCCCACGACAGATGCCAGCTCCATCAGGATATCCAGACATTTTTCTGCAAATTCTTTGCTGGCGCCGTTTCTTACATCCGTATTGATGGCTGTGATCAGTTCAAAAATAGCTGAGATCGCATCTGCTGTGTTCAGGTCGTCATCCATGGCTGCGATGAATTCCTGACGATACTTGTCGTATCCTTCCAGCTCCTTTTTCTCCTCATCCGTCATCGTGCCTTCACCGGTTGCGATCAGGTGCTTCAGGTTTTCCTTGGCGTGCTGCATTCTGGCAAGTCCCGCCTTGGCCTGTTCCATCAGTGTATCGCTGAAGTTGATCGGATTTCTGTAGTGTCCGGAAAGGAGGAAGAAGCGGATCACTTCTCCATCATAGTCCTTTAAGATATCTCTTACTGTGAAAAAGTTCCCTTTTGATTTGGACATCTTTTCATTGTCGATGGTGATATATCCGTTGTGCATCCAGTAGTTTGCAAACGGTACACCGTTGCAGCATTCCGACTGTGCGATCTCGTTCTCGTGATGCGGGAACTGCAGATCCTGTCCGCCTGCATGGATGTCGATGGTATCCCCCAGGTGTTTCTTGGACATAGCAGAACATTCGATATGCCAGCCCGGTCTTCCCATGCCCCACGGACTTTCCCATGCGATCTCATCATCTTCCTTGCGAGCTTTCCACAGGGCAAAATCCAGCGGATCCTGTTTGATATCACCTACAGCGATACGTGCTCCCGATTCCAGATCTTCGATATTCTGTCCGGACAGTTTGCCATATCCGTCAAATTTACGCGTGGAGAAGTACACATCTCCGTTTACTTCGTAAGCATATCCCTTGTCCACCAGGGTGCTGACAAAATCGATGATCTCCGGTATATGCTCGGAAACCTTCGGATGGACGTCAGCCTTTCTGACATTCAGTGCTGCTGCGTCTTTATAATATTCCTTGATATATTTTTCGCTGATCTCCGGTGCCGTAACGCCTTCTTCTCTGGCTTTATTGATGATCTTGTCATCTACATCGGTAAAGTTCTGCACGAATTTTACTTTATATCCCCGGTATTCCAGATATTTGCGGAGCGTATCGAATACAACAAAAGGTCTTGCGTTTCCAATGTGGAAAAAGTTATATACCGTCGGTCCACAAACGTAAATTTTAAGGATTCCGTTTTCGATCGGCTTCAGCTCTTCTTTTCTGCGTGTCATAGTATTATAGATTTTCATGCTTTACCTCCGTTTCTCCTTCCGGGCTGTCCGGCAGAGTTTCCGTTACGATTTCTCCATTGGTTTCATCGTAGATCCGGTTCAGGCTGCCATCCTCCATCTCTCGCAGGATGTTTGGATACTGACAGTCTTCATGACATTCATGAGCCAGTTCTACTCCCAGTTTTTCTACGATAATATCTTCGAGCTCCACGACTCTGCGCCGCAGGCATTCCAGTTCTACTGCGATCGGATCCGGCATATCGACCTGATCCATTTCTGAGATCGGCTTGCCGTTTCTGCGCACGATCGTCCCCGGGATCCCGACGACGGTACAATTGTCAGGGACCTCCTTCAAAACGACGGATCCAGCGCCGATCTTCACATTATTACCCACCTTAAACGGCCCCAGGATCTTCGATCCGGAACTTAAAATAACGTTGTTGCCGATCGTCGGATGACGCTTGCCGGTATCTTTTCCGGTACCTCCCAGCGTCACGCCCTGATAGATCGTTACATCATCTCCGATCTCGGTGGTCTCCCCTATAATGATCGCCATGCCGTGGTCAATGAAACACCGCTTGCCGATGACTGCCCCAGGATGGATCTCCACCCCTGTCAGCCAGCGCGCCAGCTGCGAAATGATCCTCGCCAGAAGCTTTGCATTATGACGGTACAGCCAGTGTGCGGGCCGGTGAAAAATAATCGACCAGATACCTGGATAGCATACCAGCACCTCAAAGCCGTTCCGCGCCGCCGGGTCTCTGTCTAAGACCGCTTTGATATCGTCTCTAACATCTTTAAAAAAGCCCATATTACCTTCCTTGTCTTTTGCAATATAAAAGTGGACAGCGAAGTCCATTCTTTATATTAGCACATCTCGATTTTGAAAGCAATGACAGGGAGCAAGTATTACAAAGGTATATAACAAAAAGCCGCCCGAAAAGGCAGCTTTCTTTCTTGTTATTCAATCAGACCGCTCGGGTCGATACTGTTTCGGTTGATGATCACCTCGAAATGCAAATGTGGTCCCGTTGACCGTCCCGTGGATCCTACCAGCGCGACCTGTTCGCCGCGCTCCACACGCTGTCCTGCGGATACCAGGAGCCTGCTGCAGTGAGCGTAATACGTCTGCATCCCGTTTCCATGATCTATTTTGACGATATTTCCATAGCTTCCATTTGCTCCGGCGAAGTATACGTTCCCGTTATCTGCCGCGCGGATCTCACTGCCCTGAGGCAGCGCAATGTCTATCCCATGATGCACTTTGCCCCAGCGCGAACCAAAGCCGGACGTAACGACCCCGCCGGCGACAGGACGCTGCAGTTTCCCGTATACGGCGTCTTCATCATACGAAAGATCCGGATCCTCATAAAAACTGCTCTGATAGGATGCCGGCAGTTTCGTCCCGGCGAGGATCACCTTTTCCTCCGGTTCTTCAACGACGGATTCTTCCAGGATCGTTTCAGACACCGGATTTCCGTTTTCCTTCGTCACCTTTTTCGTGATTTCCTTTGTCCCCGGGCTTCCTTCGGAGGCCACCTTGATCTCCCCCACAGAGAGAGATTTTACCGGCTGGTATTCCTCCGGTATGTCGATGTCCTCTTCTTCCTTTCGTTCCTCTGTGGTGACGACTGTAAGGATACTCTCTTCCTTATGGGTTCCCAGTAGTTTTTTCTCTGCCTCTGCTGCCGTCATCACATCCGGAGGATCGTCTCCAAGCTCCAGGTCCATTCTTTTCGTTGTCGTTTCTTCTTTCAGTTCAACATCAAGTACTTCCGCACCTTCATGTCCGCAAGACGTCACGATATTCTGGATCACCTGCTCCGCTGTTTCTCTGGAATCTACGAGCGCAGCTTTCTTCCCATCGACCATGATATACCACGGAGCTTTCATCAGGGTCCCGTCCGACAGCAGAACGGGCGCTTCCCATCCCTCGGCAGCCGCCGCCTTTACAGAAGTGATCCCGCAGGTCGCCGCAGACAGCAGGATCACCACGATCATCAGCAGCTTCTTACTGGGGACTGGATCCGCCTTTTTTTCTGAAATAGTTTTATTCATTTGTACCTCTCGATTTTATCCCTCGCGGGAATGGAATACAAAAATTAGTATTCCCATATTTTGAGAGTCCATACATGTGAAAACTGCCGACAGTTTCCTGCCGGCAGTCCTGACTTTTTCGTATTCTGCTATTTCACATCCAGCCTGATCAGCTTCGTCTCTTCGATCTGTGCGGTGTCCTCTGCTTCTGCAAAGTCTTTTCCGTGGAAGTCCGATCCACGGGTGATGCAAAGGTCATATTTTTGTGCCATCTGAACGAATCGAAGGCTCTGTTTCTCATCTTGATCCGGATGAAAGCATTCCAGTCCGCCAAGACCACACGAAACCAGATTCTCAACGATCCCTTCCATATTCTGATAAAACTCCCGGCTTCCCGGTGTTCCGATCTTTTTTGCCTGGATCGGATGTGCCAGCACCGGAAGTCCTCCTGATTCCCGTATCAGCTTTACAGCATCTGATGCTGACAGTTTCTCTTTTTTGATAGCAAGAGCTGTTTCGCTTCCCAGCATTTTTTTGCTCTGGAACACTTCCGGTATGCTGGAGGCATATCCCTTTGCGATCAATGCCCGCGCAATGACCGGTTTGCCGATATAGTCATTGGGCTGGATCTTCCTCAGCTCTTCTTCGGAGATATCATATCCCATTTCCTGCAAAGCGGTGATCAGCTTTGTGTTGCGGGCAGCTCTTCTTCTGGAAAGCTCTTTCATTGCAGCAAGCAGCGTTTTATCGGCAAGATCCATCCCATAGCCTAAAATATGGAGTTCGGTTCCCGAAGCCGTCTCCGTTGCCAGCTCCATGCCGGGTATTACGGTCAGATCTACTCTTCGACCTTCTTCCAAAGCCTCCGGCAGTCCATCGATCCCATCATGATCTGTGATGGCGATCTGATGATATCCAAGAGCTTTTGCAGCATCCACGATCTCCGCCGGAGAAGCTTGTCCATCCGAAAATTTCGTATGAATATGAAAATCTACCCGATACTTACTCATCTTATAAAATCCCTTTGTACAGCAGTCCTTCAGCAACTTCATCCGCAGCATTATCGCCTTTGATTTTTCTTATAATGGCCAGAGCGAATCCGATGGCATATGCAGGGCCTTTCCCCGTGATCACATTGCCATCTTCTACAACACCGCTGTCTATATACGAAGCCATGTTCAGCTCATTCTGCATACCCGGATAAATAGTCGCCGTTTTGTGAGTCAGCACTCCGCGGGCATCGAGGACCATAGGAGCTGCACAGATGGCAGCAAGAGCCTTGCCCTGCAGTGCGAATTCAGTGATTTTTTCTCCCAGCTCTTCGTGATTCTTCAGATGGAGTGCACCCGGCATCCCGCCCGGCAGTACGATCATGTCGCAGCCATCGTAATCAGCCTCTTCAAACAGCAGATCAGCCTGGATCTGCATGCCATGGGCTCCTTCCACCATTTTATCTTCCATAATGGAAACCATCTTCACATCGATCGCTGCCCGGCGAAGCAGGTCTACTATCGTGACCGCTTCCACTTCTTCAAATCCTTCTGCAAAATGTACATATACCATGTTATCGTTCCTCTCTGAAATAGTTGTTTCCTAAATCAGCCGGCGGCTGACTTTCTTTCTTTTTCTTGTACGTACTGAAAATAACGATCAGAATCGTCGCAACATACGGGATCATATCTACCAGATACTGCGATACGCCAACACCCATTGCCTGAAGTTTCAGTCCCAGAATGCTGAGGCCTCCGAACAGAGCACCGCCGAAAAATCCTTTTATCGGATTCCATGCCACGAAAATGACCAGAGCAACCGCGATCCATCCGCGTCCATTAACGATATTTTCCTGCCAGATCGGCATTCTTACCAGAGACAGATATGCGCCGCCCAGGCCGCAAAGCGCTCCACCGATCAGAATGTGGACGTATTTATACAGTGCCACGTTGATGCCGGATGCATCTGCCGCCGCATTGCTTTCTCCAACTGCTTTCAGATTCATTCCGATCTTCGTCTTGTACATGTAGACTGCTGCCAGAGCACACACGATGTAACTGATGTAAACGAAGATATCCTGCTGGAAGAAGATCGGTCCTATGACCGGAATGTCTCCCAGGAGCGGAATCGACAGCTTTGCAAAAAACGAGGTGATGTCCGATGGCACGCTGGAACCCAGAAGCGGTTCCCCTACAAACTGTGCGAAGCCTGTTCCAAATATGGTAAGTGTCAGACCGCAAACGACCTGGTTTGCACGAAGGCTGACAGTCAGAAATCCAAAGATCAGCGCACCGCCTGCCCCCGCTAATGCTGCCGCAAGCAAGGCCACTGCCGGATTATAGGTATTGATACTCGCCAGGAACCCCATAACAGCTCCCATCAGCATCATACCTTCCACTCCCAGGTTCATGCTCCCTGATTTTTCTGTGATCAATTCTCCTACCGTTGCGAAAACAAGAGGCGTTCCTGCTACAACGCAGGCTGCTAAGAATTCTACCATGATCAAGCCACCTCCTTGCTGTTTCTGCCGATATGTACTCTATATCGCATAAAAAATTCACTTCCCAGAACAAAGAACAGGATAAGGCCCTGAACGATATCCGATACTGCGCTCGGCACGCCGAGAGCGATCTGGATGTACTGACCTCCCTGGATCAGCATCGCGAATACAGCACAGACAGCCACCGCATATCCTGCATTCAGCTTGGAGAGCCACGCTGTGATGATAGCGGTGAATCCATATCCGTTGGCTATCCCATACACTAAAGTTTTCTCAATAGCGGACGCCTGGATCATACCGGTGATACCACAAAGTCCTCCGGAGATCAGCATGGCTACTACGATGATCCGGCTGATATTCATGCCTGCGTAACGAGCCGTTTCAATACTTTCTCCAACTACGGTGATCTCGTAGCCTTTCTTGGTATAATTCATAAAGAAATACACGAAAGCCGCTGCAAGGATCGCCAGGATCCATCCAATATTCACACCGCCCAGTTTCGGTATGACAGCATTGCCTGGGAACATTGCGATCTTCGGGAATCCATTGGCTGCAGGATCCATCCATGGACCATACTGCAAATAGGTGACGAATTTGATCGCCACGTAGTTCATCATCAGGGTGAAGATGGTTTCGTTAGTTCCCAGTTTTGCCTTGAATATCGCCGGAATAAACGCCCATATGCCTCCACATACAGCTGCTCCGACCATCATCAGAAGAAGCATGACAGGCTGCGGAAGGTTCGGGCTCAGATTAAGAGCGACCCAGCTGGCGCCCAGCGCTCCCATGGTGATCTGACCTTCTGCACCGATGTTCCAGAATTTCATTTTAAATGCGACGATGATCCCCATCGAAGTGATGATCAGAGGCACTGCTTTTACAATGGTCTGCTTTACACGAAGCCCGGTCCCTACAGAGCCCATGATGATTTCCTTGAAAATTTCGAACGGATTGAGCCCGAAAATCAGAAGGATGATCCCCGCGAAAACGATCGAAAGTACGATTGCCAGCAAGGTGATCAGAATTTCTTTTTTTCGTGACAGATTATCACGCTTGGTGATCCTTATGAAATCCATTATTCGTCCACCTCCTGTGCTTTCTTTCCTGTCATAAGTAATCCTATATCTTCTTTTGTTACCTCATCCGGATCGACAATTCCCGTGATCTCACCATGACACAGCACGATGATCCTGTCGCAAAGATCCATCAGAACGTCCAGATCTTCGCCGACAAACAGAACGCCGACGCCTTTTTCCTTCTGCTCATTGAGCAGATCATAGATTTTATACGACGCTCCGATATCAAGTCCTCTTACAGCATATGCCGTGATGAGGACTTTTGGAGCGGAATCGATTTCTCTTCCCAGAAGCACCTTCTGGACATTACCACCGGAAAGCTTCTTGACCGGCGTATATATATCAGGAGTTTGAATATCAAGATCTTTTACGATTTTATTCGCTTTTTTTATGCACGGTCCCCGGCGCAGAACGATCCCCGGCTGATTCTGGTAATCCTTCAGGATCAGATTATGTACAATGTCCATGCTGCCGACAAGTCCCATGCCCAGACGGTCTTCCGGAATGAATCCCATCCGGATCCCCAGGCGGATGATATCACGGGGAGTTTTTCCCACCAGGTTGTCTCCCTCGAAGAAGATCCTTCCTTTTTCCGCCTTTGCAAGCCCTGCGATGACTTCACACAGTTCTTTCTGTCCACTGTTGGCAACTCCGGCCACGCCGACGATTTCATGAGAATTCAGCTGGAAGCTGACATTGGCCAGCGCTTCCTTGCCTTCTCCGTCAAGGACTGTCACCTCGTCCAGATCCAGGAGCGGAGTCTTTTCTGCGATTTTTTTCTTATCGATGGAAAGATCCACCTTTTTGCCTACCATCATTTCGATAAGACTGGCAACGTTGACTTCGTCTGTATTTACCGTTCCGATGGATTCTCCCTTTCTAAGAACTGTCACTCGATCCGAGATCTCCATCACTTCATTGAGTTTATGAGTGATGATCACAACAGAGCATCCCTGCTCTTTCATATTGCGGATAACGCGGAACAGCTTCTTGATTTCCTGCGGAGTCAGAACTGCGGTAGGCTCGTCCATGATCAGGATCTTCGCGCCACGATACAGCACCTTTATGATCTCCAGCGTCTGCTTTTCTCCAACGGACATATCATATACCTTCTTGTCAGGGTCGATATCCAGTCCGTACTGATCTGAAAGTTTTTTGACTTCCTGCGAAAGCAGCTTTCCTTTTACAAAAAATCCAGACGGCTGCCCGATAATAATATTTTCCTTTGCTGTCATCACATCCACCAGCTTAAAGTGCTGATGGATCATGCCGATCCCCAGACGGATAGAATCCTTCGGGGATGCAAAATGCACCTCCTGTCCATCTATTTTGATGGAACCCGTATCCGGAGTATAGATCCCTGACAGCATATTCATCAGAGTCGATTTTCCTGCTCCGTTTTCACCCAGCAACGCATGGACTTCTCCTTTGCGAACGGAAAGATTGACATTGTTGTTCGCTTTAAGAGAGCCGAATACTTTGCTGATATTTTCCATTTCTATTGCAAGATTCTGCTGCACTATTCTCCTCCATAAACAGCACAAGGGGGACCTGTTCGGTTCCCCTTTATGCTAAACATATTCAACTATATGATCTGCGGATTTTATTTGGATGTTGCTGTTACACCAGCTACTTCCTTGTTGATCTTCCAGATTTCTTCGTTGGTCAGTTCCTGTCCTTCCTTGCACAGTACGCTGCCATCGTTGTACTTGATTTCTCCGGAGAATACTTTGAATTCTCCTGCAATCATCTTATCTTTGACCTTGTTGATCTTGTCGACCTGTTTTTCCGGAACTGCATTGCCGAAATCGTCGATCTGGATCATTCCGCTCTTCATGGAGCCGTAAGTGCTGAACGGTTTGTCGCCTGTCGGCTTGAAGCTTCCATCCAGGATCGCCTTGAATGTCGGTGTGAAGTATGCGGACATATCCCAGTAAGGTGCTGTGATATAATAGTCACCCGCTACATTGTTGTTGTAGTTCCAGCCAGTTGTATAAACGCCCGCTTCTTTTGCTGCCAGCTGAGTTGCTGTGGAGTCTGCATGGTAAGTCAGAACGTCGCATCCTGCGCTGATCAGCTGTTCTGCAGCCGCCTTTTCGATTTCAGCATCCCCCCAGGTGTTGATGTAAACGACCTTTACTTCAACATCAGGATTTACTGCCTGCGCACCCAGTGTGAATGCATCGATACCGATCTGAACTTCTGTGTAAGGGTGAGCTGCAACGTATCCCAGCTTGTTGCTCTTCGTTACAGAAGCTGCAGCCATACCGCTCAGGTATCTTGCTTCTTCCATGGATCCAAAGAAGTTTTCCATGTTTGTTTCATTCTGGTAAGGGCCAGAGAAGTGCAGGAATGTTACATCGTCATAATCCCCGGAGTTTGCCAGTTCATTTAACGCATCTCCAAATCCGTAGGAGCAGCCTACGATGATGGTGCAGCCCTGGTCGATCAGGTTCGTTGCTGCATCTTTAGACGCCTGCGTATCGCTGTCGCTTACGTTTTCCTTTTTGATCAGTTCCACGCCGTTTTCTTTCGCAGCCTTTTCCAGACCTTCGTTCATGCACTGCGTGAATCCGCCGTCGTTGATCGATCCGATAAAGATACAGCCAACTTTTACTTTGTCCCCGCTGTCTTTATCGCTGCCGCCGCATGCAGTAAAGGCAAATGCCATTACCAGTGCGAGCACCACTACAAGTACCTTTTTCATGATATTCTTCCTCCGTATTCCTTTGTGTAATAGAATATACTCCTATTATACTGTTTATTGTGCGTCAATCCAATAAAAAAATTTATCGCCGGATGAATTTTTAGGATAATAAAAGCGTAAAGTTCGTGCATATACGAACTTTACGCTTGGTTGTTTGTTTATTATCCGCATTTTGAGGGTGCGTTTTTTACGATCTATACAAATGTGATCGTTCCATCTTCGATCTTGTCTATGACGGCCAGAGATTCCACCCTGTAGCCCTCTTCCCGCAGCTTGGCGCTGCCGCCCTGAAAGCTTTTGTCTATGACTGCACCGATTCCGACCACGCTGCCTCCTGCCTGTTTTACCAGCTGAGTCAGTGCATGTGAAGCTTCTCCATGTGCCATAAAGTCATCAATGATCAGGATCTTGTCCTCAGGCCCCAGAAATTTTTCTGAAACGCGAAACATGGATACGGTACCCTTGGTGAAGGATCTTGCTTCCGCTTCATAAAAGCCCTCTGTCATAGTGCTTGGAACAGCTTTCTTCGCATAAACGACAGGCGGATATCCAAAATGGCCGGCCGCCATACACGCCACTGCGATCCCGCTGGCTTCCACAGTCAGTATCTTATTGATCTCACAGTCAGCAAACCGGCGATGAAATTCCTTCCCGACCCGATCCAGAAAAGCAACATCAAGCTTATGATTCAGAAAATTGTCTACTTTGACGATCTGTGTTCCGATCGCTACACCTTCTGTCAGTATCTTTTCCTTCAGTTCTTTCATGGTTACTTCTCATCCTTAAACAGATCTTCCAGTCCCTCGAAAGAAATCTCGTCTTCTGCCTGTGCTTCCTGTACAGGTGCGGTTTCCAGAGTGTTCAGATCCGGAAGATCGATATCGATATCGTCAAAGCTGATTTCTTCTGCAGCCTGCGGCGCCGGTGCTGCTTCCTGCGGAGCATAAGCATCCGGAGCTGTCAGTTCTTCCAGAGTCACGCTAGTTGCGCCTCCGTCCGCCGGGATATCATATGTACCTGCGGGATCTTCTGCCGGTAACTCAGTAACCGTATCCGCTGCCACCGGTGCTTCCGGGATCTCCACTGCTGCCGGTATTTCTGCAACCGGTTCTACTGAAACAGGCACGGGATCGATCGTATGATCCACCTGGATCTCTTCAGCCGGGAAATCAACTGCTCCAGCATGATCGATGATATCCCAGTTCACGGAATCTTCTTCCGGAAGTTTGCTCTTCAGGCTGTCCAGCTTGCCGGCAGTCCGAAGGATATTGGTCTTGATCTCGTTGAACTCTTCTTCCATAGCATTGATCTGCTGATGGTATTTATTCTTCAGCGCAGAAAGTTTTTCTTTTTCTGCTTCCAGTTCTGCTTTCATCGCAGCCTTTTCTGCTTCGACCGCCTGTCTTGCCGCATTCAGCTCATCGCTCATCGCCTGCTTTTCAGCATCGATCCCTGCACGCATCTGCTCGATCTCTTCTTCCTGTTTGGAAACTTCTTCACGCCCTTCTGATAAAATATTTTCTACTTCATCTTTAGCCTGGTTGATGATCTCATTGCTGCTCTTCTTCGCTTCCATGATCAGGCTGACATACAGATCGTTGTTATCATCGTATTTCTGGTATTTATCCTTTAATGCAACGATTTCTCCTTCATATGCATCTTCTAATTCCTCTATATTTTTTTCATAAAGATCACAAAGCTGCTGCATACATTCATATACATCATCCTTGTCGAACCCTTCACCAGAAGCCTTCTTAATATTCATGCCTTTAAGAAGTCCGATCACAGTCTCTCTTCTTTTTTCTGTTAATGCATTTTTATCCATTGGCAAACCTCTTTTTTCTCCTCAATATAAAAAGTCTTCAACATTATATATTGCTTATTATACCATCTATAATTTGTTTTGTCTCCCTAAATCTGTAATTTTTCACTTTTTTCCTTACTTTTCGGTTGACTTGATGCCGGTTTTCGGTCTATCATAGAAATTAGTTCTTAAGAAAGAAACCACTTTTTGATGTTACATCTGTAAAGTTGGGAGGTTAGATATGAAAACGATAGAACTCAAGGCGGGGCAACAGATCGCACAGTTTACGACAAAGTCTGTGACCTTCGACGGAAAGGAATTTTTCTACAGCAGAATGTCGAATCTGACACACGATCCAGCCACCCAAAAATATTATTTTACATACGACGGAGAATCAAAAATTCTTCCTTATGAAGCTAAGGATGCACAAATCCTGACTGCGATCTTCAGTCAGGTGTTGAAGCTTCAGGCTGCAAAGGCGGCACAGGCACACGCTGCAAAGGTGCCGGCGCAGACAGCACAGCAGACTCCGCAGGCTCCGGTTCAGGATCAGGCTCCGCAGGAGGAGATCCCTGTCACACCTCAAACACCGCATGCCGTTGATGTGCGGGCTGCAGCTGAAATGGCACAACCAGCTCCGGAACCAGCAGAACAGGCTCCGGCAGCAGAACAGGCTCCGGCAGCAGGACAAGCTACAGCAGCAGAACAGGCTTCGGCAGAAGAACCGATCGTGTTCACCGATAAGAAAGCCGCCAAGCAGGCAGAGAAAGAGCGAAAAAAAGCAGAGAAGGCTGCGAAACGTGCAGAAAAAGAACGGCTGAAAGCAGAAAAAGCTGCTAAAAAAGCAGGTAAAGTCGCAGAACCGGAAACTCCTGCAGAAGGTGGCTCTCAATCACAGGAGACTGGTGCACAGACTTCAGATCTCACCGGCACACCGGCCGAATCGGCAGCCGAACCGAAAGAGCTTACCGACGAAGAAAAAACAGCTAAAAAAACAAAGCTGAAGAAATCTCTTCTGATCTTCGCAGCGGTACTGGTCATTGTTGCAGCATTATCTGTAGCGGCGTATTTCATCTTCGGCACCAGCAACAACCCATCGTCCAACAATCCTGGCTCAAAAGAGTCTCAGCAGTACGACGATATCGATGAACTGATCAACGATCTGCAGTAGATTCGTCAAAACAAAATGCAAAGGGGCTGTCGCATTAACGATTTAAGATCGTTAGGGCGACGGCCCCTTTTTGTTATGAAATAAGACTGTGAAATAACCCGCGGAGCGGGCTTTGCAGAAAAAAGCCCCGCGATCCCCCTACTGGTCCGGATGACAGTTGCCACATGGGGAATACCCGGCTTTTTCTGCTGCATCTATCGTCGTAAAATACACGCGATTTTCTTCGTTTGGCAAGCCGCTGCAGCTCGGCAGGTGATATTTTTTCGAATTGATATTGCCTATATAGGAAGCATCTTCATAATCCTTTACATGAGTCCGATCGGACTTCTTTCCTTCGCAATTGAATGTGATCTGCATCCCGTCATCCACAGCGATAATCGTCCCCTGCTCATCTGTGCGAAAAACTTCCGCTCCCAGGTCTCGAAAACGACTGAGCGCTTCTTCGTGGGGATGACCGTACATATTGCCCTTGCCGCAGGAAATGACCACATATTCCGGGTTTGCTTCCCGCAGAAAGTAGTAGCTGTTGGATGTGCTGCTTCCGTGATGTCCCGCCTGCAGCAGATCCGCTTCCAGATCCTCTCCCATTTCGATCATTTTCTTTTCCGGCGAGCTTCCCGCATCGCCCGTGAAAAGCATGCTGGTTTCTCCGTGCTTCACCTTCAGGCAGATGGAATTGTCATTAGTGTTATTGTATTTCTCATAAGGTCCGAGAAACCGGATCTCGCATTCTCCAAACGCAGCTGTATCTCCCGGGGTCGGAGCCTTCGTCTGAATTCCCAGCTGATCTACAGACTGCTTAAGGCTCCCCGCAATGCCGCTGTCGTAGCCGTCCAGCATATATACCGTATCCGCCCCGAACTGCTGCAGCACGTTACGCCCCGATCCGATATGATCCTCATGCGGATGCGTAAAAATCACATATTTCAAATGGTCGATGCCCAGGTTTTTGATATATCCCAGGATAAACTCCGCGTCATCCCGGTTTCCCGCATCGATGAGCACCGCTTCTCCCTGCGATACCAGCAGCGTGGAATCCGCCTGTCCCACATCTAAAAAATATGCCGTCAGATCCTCTTCCGACTGCAAAGATGCCTGATCGCTCTGTCCGTCTCCCAACGCGCAGCCATAGAAAAAGACCGCTGCAGTCAGCATTATCGCAAGGAACAGGATCCCTCGCCAGCAGCTGCTCCGGCCGGACTGTTTCTGTGTATTCTGTTTCATCATCTTCTCCCAATCTCCTTCGTTCCTGTATTCTGCTTTCGTTTCTTCGCTACATTTTAATGGAAATGTACGTCCCGCCCTCCGTCTCGATATGTATAATCTCCAGATTGTGGATCGTGCGAAGCGTTCCCGCGCATTCCCGCACCAGAAAGAGCAGAGCTTCTCTACTGCAAAAAGCACTGTACGGCTCCGGCACGCTTTTTTGCAGATTGGCGAACACGGAATCCGGTATTTTTCTTATGACCATCCCTGCCGCCGACACGGGCACCGGCAGCGAAAGATTCATGGTTTTTGTCCTGATTCTGATTTTCATACTACCGTTCTGCTCCTCCGCATCATTGTTCGTCCACGTATACCCGCACGCGGGTGTTTTCCGCTGTTTCAACCGTCACAAAATCACCTGCCACCTCTTCATCCAGGCAGGCCGCAACGGCTTCCATCAGTTCCTTCAGGTCAAGCTCCTGCAAAGCATCCTGCGGCAGCGGCAGTTTTCCGGATGCCTTGAGGATCTTCCGGGCCGCCCTCACCGGAAACCGGATCCGGATCTTGTCGCCCTTTTCACTGTCTATATCTACATGGAAAATGCGTTTATCGTATGGAATCTGTTTTTTGACTACGCGTTTTTCTGTCATACTTTTTCCCTTTCCCTACTGTCTTTAAAACAGGCATGTCAACACTATATCCTCCGCGCAGACAGATGTCAAACGGTTTCTAAAAAATCTCCGCAGAAAATGAAAGTTGTGTATTGACGGAACTTTTCTAACATAGTAAAATATCATCATGCGGTTAATCAGTATATTGATTTGAGCATGCCACTGTAGCTCATCTGGCAGAGCAGCACATTCGTAACGTGCAGGTGGCCGGTTCGATCCCGGCCAGTGGCTCCAGAAGCAGTTTGCCTGATATAAACCGGTAAACTGCTTTTTCTTTCAAAAGGAATATATGGTATAGGATCCGGGGCATTGGCGCAGCTGGGAGCGCGCATGACTGGCAGTCATGAGGTCAGGGGTTCGATCCCCCTATGCTCCACCATCAACAGGGAAAAGCCCTCTGAAATCACAACGTTTCAGAGGGCTTTCGTTTTACATAATGTAATAGAATAAGCAGATGGAGGTGGTAAAACAATTATGAGCATTGATCGAGAACTGGAAATGATATTATACAGCACACCAGAATCGGATGTGACTGTAAGTGCGATTATCGAAGAGGAAACATTATGGCTTAGCCAGAACGCTATGGCTGAACTTTTCGATTCCTCAAAACAAACTATCAGCTATCACCTGTCCAATGTCTTTTCCGAGCATGAACTCGAAAAAGATGCAGTTGTCAAAGAATTTTTGACAACTGCAACTGATGGCAAAAATTACAGAACATTACACTATAATCTCGACGCCATTATTTCAGTCGGATACCGGGTAAATTCAAAAAAAGCAACCGCCTTCAGAAAATGGGCAACCTCCGTTTTGAACGAATACATCCGAAAAGGATTCGTGATGGATGACGACAGATTAAAGCAGGGAACAGCTCTGTTCGGCAAAGACTATTTCAAAGAACTGCTGGAAAGGGTTCGCTCCATCAGGGCCAGCGAACGCCGTATCTGGCAACAGATCACAGATATCTTCGCCGAGTGCAGCATTGATTACGATAAAAATTCTGATGTTACTCAGAAATTCTACGCTACCATTCAAAATAAATTTCATTTTGCCATTACCGGAAAAACCGCAGCTGAGATCGTCTATTCCAGTGCGGATCACACGAAAGATAATATGGGTCTGACCACCTGGAAGAATGCTCCGGAAGGTCGCATATTAAAACAGGACGCGAAAGTGGCGAAAAATTATTTATCTGAAACCGAAATACGCAGACTGGAACGCGCTGTTACAGGCTACTTTGATTATATAGAGGATCTGATTGAACGAGAAAACACCTTCACAATGGCAGAGTTTGCCTCTAGCGTGAATGAGTTTCTGGAGTTTAGAAAATACGATATATTAAAGGATAACGGGAAAATTTCAAGGAAGCAGGCAGAATCAAAGGCTTCATCAGAATACGATATTTTCAATCGAACCCAATTCATCGAATCCGATTTTGACAAACAGATTCAAAAACTAAAGAGCACAAAATAACAAAAACAGGAGATCTGGCCATGACGAATCAAATCTCCTGTTTCTTTATTCATTACTCCTTTTGTTTCTTTTTATCTATTTTGCAGAGCTTCTGCGAATCCCCAACACCAGCGTTCCTGCACAAGCTGAGATCATCAGAAGCAGGATTGCCATGCCGACCGGAGTCTGGTCACCGGTTCTAGTATGTCTTCCGCCATTGCCACCGTTATCTCCTGTCGAATCACCGCCGGACGGATTCTTCGAAACCTGCTTGTTGGTGAATGTCATCGGCTTGTCAGTCGAAACATCACTGGTCACTTTCAGCGTACCGTCCTTCTGATCCGTCACAGACACATGAACGCTGTAGCTTCTCGTATCGTAAACCGTATCGGCATCTCTGCCGCCGGCCGGTACAACCTCACGGATCAGATAATCATGTTCACCCGGTGCATCGTAAGTGATCTTGCCAAAGTCGACCGCGGAAGCCTTTCCAGCAGAAGCAGCCCCGTGGGTACCCTTTGCAATCACCACAGCCTCATCGTCTACAAGTTCCAGCAGTTCAAACTGGAATTCGCCATCTTTCAGATCACGACCCTTGAGGATTTTATTCACGGAGAACAGCGTATCCGCACTCACATCCGTGCTGGTGATACCGTAAATATTGATAAACTGGAATGCCGCGTCCTCCGGAACACCCGTCACATGGAACGACTTTTCCTTGCTGTTGTACATCACAGTTATGGAAACAGTCTTCGTAGCTTCACGGTCGTTTACCACGCCGTCAACATTACCCTTTTCTGTGATTTTGTATTCAAATGTCCGCGTCCGGTTTCCCTGGTCATCCGGCACAATGCCTTCAAAATCAGATGCCTGCAGCGTGATATGACCGAAGTCGATTTCCCCTGTCTTATCATTCTTTGCTGAAGTCATCGTCTTTCCATTCAGAGTCGGCATCGGAGCAGTTCCATCCGCACCGACTGTCGTTTCCTTACCGGTCAGCGCAAAGTCATACTTCCCTTCGATATCCTCGATGGTCATCGCCGCTTCGCCTTCCAGTTCCAGGGATTTGATTCCCTTGATCGGCACGGAAACCGTCGTCGTGTCGTAATCGTTGACAAAGTTCAGCTTATTCTTATCGTCCGGGTAGGTCACCGCTGCGGTCAGCGTTCCGTCTCCGTTGTCGGTTACGGTCACCGTTACTGCAAAGCTTCCCTCCTCCGGAGATACTCCTGCCGGAAGGTTTTCCGTTACTTCGGACACCTCATACTGATAAGTATAATTATTGCCTTCCTTCACCGCCAGATCGTTCTCTACGTCCTGCTTCATCTGGGCGGTCGTGTATTTGATTTCTGCAAAGTTCACTGCACCCGGCTTTCCGGCTTCTGCCGCCGCGTTCTTTCCGGTAGAAAGCACCGTTTTCTGCTCTTTCGTATCCTTTGCATTAGTTACCTGGAAGGTGAATTCATCCTTCTTCATCGTGCGACCCTTCAGCGTCTTGGACGCCTCGATCTTTGCAGATCCCTGACCGCCCAGTTCGCCGGAGGCACTGTAGCTGTTGGTGAACGGAATGACTGCGATCTTCTTGCCATCCGGATCATCACTGCGGACTTCCGTCTTTCTAATAACTTTCTGATTGTCAGTCACATCGGTCACCGTGGTCGTCGCTTTCATGGCACCTGCTCCCAGATCTTCCAGTGCGATCTCGACACGATATTCCGTCGTATCGTTGGTATATCCATCGGCACCGCCTTTAGTCTCCGTCACCTTATAGCAGAAGGTCTTGCCTGCATCATCCTGATTGAATTCCACCTTCTGGCCATCAAGGATGTCGATGCTGCATGCTGTGCCATCAGTCGCCGCTACAGATTGGAAGACCTTTTTCGTCTCTCCCTGTCCGAAGCCCAGCTTTCCTGCCGCCTGATGAGCCGTTACTGCCGTGTCACCGGAACCGTCCTGCGCCTCTACGGTGAACTCGAACTGTCCTGCCGTCATATCCCTGCCGTTAAGGGTCTTCTGGATCACAAGGCCTGCCTTATTGCTGTATTCCACAGAGGAATTGTAGACATTGTTGAAGTTCAGGTTAGTGATGGAGTTGTCCGCCACCTTAGCAGTCAGATGCCCTTCTCCGTCATCGGTCACATAGACCGGGATACGATGAGGCTCGCTATCGTAATTCATACCCTTGTCATTGCCCGGAATTTCTGTAATGTAAAATTCAAACGGACCATCTTCGGAAGCCTTTGTGAAATGCAGCGTCTCGAAATTGATCGGAACGGTCTGCTGATTTTCTGCATCGGCTGCCGGAGCTGTTGCGGTTGCCGTTCCAAAGGATATGCTGCTGCCTTCTACCGTATATGGCGTTTTGGTTTGATCCAGAGCAGCCAGCAGTGCATCGCTCTTGTATGCCCAAAGTTCGAAGATAAAGGAATCGTTTTGCTTCCATTTCCTTCCGGTCAGCGTCTTAGTCGCATCCAGACGCAGTGATCCGGTCGGTTTGTACTGGTTGTTCCATACGATCTGTTCTGCATTCTGATCGCCCGCCTTGAAGGTCTGTTCGATCGTCAGCTTACCGTTCATCGGGCTGTTGGCCTTCGCCGTCAAGGTCAGAGTGTAGGTCGTAGCATCGTATTCGATACCTTTTTTATCTCCGCCCGGCTGTTTTTCCTTCAGCTCGTAGGTGTACGACTGTCCCGCCTTCGTGAAGTTCACTGTTCCAAAGTCGATCTTTGCAGAAGCTCCGGAGTCCGGCGTAATGGTCACTTCACTGATGTCTTCGCCGTCTTTATCCTTCGGTGCCGGCGCTCCATCCTTTGGAGTTACCGTGAAGGTGAAGCTGTCGCCGTCCTTGAAGTCACGACCGGTCAGGTTCTTCGTCCCTTCGATCTTTGCACTTCCGGATTCCGCATATTCGTTGATGAACTGTGCCAGATCCGTTGTATCGTGGCGGTCGTTCTCATAGGAAACCTTTGCGGTCAGCTGTCCGGTCTTGTTACCATCAGCATCTTTATCGGTCACGCAAACCGTCACGGTGGTCTCATTGGTATCGTAGGTCACACCGTTGAGCTTGTTGTTCTTCGCACCGTCCGGGATGGTTTCCTTCACGTTGAAGGTATACGTTCCCACGTGTTTAAAGGTCATCTCAGGGAATTCAAAGGTGCCGGGATTGCCGTTTTCTGCAGCAGGAGCATTGACGCTCAGTTTGCCGTCTTCCGCATCAGCATTGCTGCCGTTATTCATAGCCTCTCTGGTCGTCTTGTCAGCACCTTCCAGCGTAAAGCTGAATTCGTTTGCATCCATATCACGACCGTTGAGGGTCTTGCTGCCCTGGATCTTAACCTTTGCAGGCTCTGCCGTGTAGCTGTTGCGGAACCAGAGACGATGTTCATCTCCGATCGTATACATCTCATTCTCAGGAACTTCCTGAGTGCGGGCTGCATCCTTATAGTATTTGATTTCTGCATTGACCGCAGAGCCTGTGCCTGATACCGTTACACGGATATAGTAGGTATTCATATCATAGGTCGTTCCAGCCAGTTTACCATCAACTGCATTACCCGGCACCACCTCGGACACTTTATAATCAAATTTCTTGCCCTGGTGTTCTGTTTTATAGGTAATATTCGGGAATGCTGTTCTTCCTCCTGCCGTCGTAGAAGCAGTATATTTATTATTCTCTGTACCTTCCGGCATTGGTGCTTTATCCGTCACCGGTTCCAGCTGGAACTGGAACTGACCATCCGTCAATGTATCCGATCCGGTCGCATTGGTGTAGGTCTTATGAACGATAAAGTTGATATTTGCAGTCTTATTTTTATACTTGTTCTTAAATTTCGCAGTGCTGTCCTTCTTCGGGTCCTGTATCAGCGAGGTACCATCGTCATCAATGATTTTCTTCATGGTATAGCTTGCAGCAAGCTTCCCGGTATCCGGATCGTCTGTTACCGTTACCAGCACTTCATAGATTGCTGCGGAATAACTGATATCCTGATGATCCCCCTGGATTTCCTTGATGGTATATGCGTACTGTCCTGTTTTTGTAAATTTCAACCCAGTAAATTCCGATGTGCTGGAAACAAACGGCTTGACTGTCAACGGACCATCATCATGGGATGCCGTCTCATTGTTTCCAATGGATTTTGTAAGATACCAGTGCTTGTCCTGTGTATCTTCAACAGCATCCGGCATCGTATCCTTGATGTCCCCGCCGGTGCTTTCCAGACCGGTCAGCCTGATTGCAAAGGTCTGATCCTTAAAGCTGTCCAGATCCCATCCATTGAACAACTTCTCGATCGGCAGATCCAAGGTTGCCGGGGTCGGATCGTATGTGTTGGTGTATTCTGCGATCTGCTTCTGCTTGTTACCGTTATCATCCGGTTTCGGAATGCTTCCTGTCACAACTTTACCCTCTGCAACCGGCCGGAATGCCGGACCATCCGGGCCGTCCGGATCTACCGCACCAGTAACAGTGCTGCTGACCTTCCAGCAGGAATCCGCTTTTTCCGTCACTTTATAATGGGCTCCGGCAGGCAGATCCTCGATCAGTGCTGTTTCCCCATCTTTCAAGGTAATGACGCCGTCCCCTTCCTGATTAGTCGTCAAAGTCAGATCCCGTTCCTGCGTGCCGTCCTTATGTGTTACCGTGTACTGGAAGGTACCGCTGAGTGGTATATATATATCGCTCCCCGTCTCCTTGTCCTGTGTGTCATATTCCGTCAGTTTCACCGTGAAGTCAAATGCCTTATCCGAATAGGATATACCACTGCTGTTATTTTCCACCTTCTTGGAGATTTTCAGATCCCCTACCGGTTCATCCTGCACCGTAACAATGGTATCCAGCACGAATAAATGAGAAAGATCCTTGTTTCCCAGGTCCGTTTTCTTAGCCGTCTGGCTTCCAGTATCATGCTTCTGGCACTGATTCAGAACAACAGACGACCATCCCGTATCGGTAGAAAAAGCCTCCATGTTCTCTGTGATTTCTGAGAAATATTCATGCCCCTCATCATCCTGGCCCCATCTCTGATAGCGTCCTGTTCCTCCCTGCTCAAGATCATAATTGTACCGCAGGTGCATATCAGCTCTGAATTCCATTGGTTGATCCCAGCTGCCATCCACATTCGGTTCCCTTTCAGAAACACGAAGTTTCGCTATCATATTGGTCAGTGTCGTATTGATATCGTTGTTCTCAGCAAACTGCTCCATGCTCTTGAGCAACATTCCATAGCCGCCGCGGCTTACCAGAACTCCATCGCCTTGCGTTCCTGCATCCGCATAAACACCGTTGTCATTAACAACGACCTTGACCAGTTTCTCATTGAGCTTATATCCGCTCGGAGCACTGATTTCTTTCAGGTAGTAGGTCCCATTCTTCAGTTTTTTGAACACCGCGCTGCCATACAGTTTTGACCCGGCAACATCGGCACCGATGGTTCCCGTCACCTGTTCCTGAACAGGTTTCGCATCTTCATTGAGCTTCACATCATGTCCTGGTAATCCGCTGAGCCATGTCGTCTGATCCTTCGGATACAGTGCGAATTTCACGCCATTAATACAAGCCTCATTAAAGCCTGCGGAGGTCGAGGACTGCTTCTGCACATAGAGATCATTGGTGACATCGGTTGCAGTCAGCCTTACCGCATACTGATAGTCGTATTCCTCTGCCATCGGATTCATGGAGAGGATTCCTGTATCCAGTCGTGTGGTATTGGATGCTGAAGCATCTTTCACATCTCCTGTTGTATAGTAATAGGAGATAGAATACCGCGCTTTATCCTCCAGTGCCTGCCGAATCTTCTGCTGGCTCTCGCCTTTATTATCTGCTACAATAACATTGGAATAGGTCATGATATCACCAGGCAGCTCTCCCAGTGTCGTTTCATAGGCACCCATGGAGTTGAGCTTCATCTCGTACTTGTTTCCTTGCAGAACATGCTCCGTGGTGTCCGCGGTATGAAGCTTCCATCCATCCAGAACCGAGCCGCTGACGGCAGACCAGTTGCTGTCACCGCTGATACTGTCCCCCGTTTTTTTAGATACGATAGCAAACACCGATCCCTTCTGTAAGGTACCATCTGAATTCTGCGGGATTCGCTCGCCTTTGCTGTCATAAAAAACGGTCGGGGCTGTGATCATGATTCTCGAATTGGCATGAATCCCGGAATCCCACTGGTTTTCCGTCGTAACAGCTCCTGTTTTCGGATCATATTCCAGCCAGACAGGCTTCGTCTTACGATAGCCATCTGGTGCCTTCGTTTCCTCTAAGATATAATATGGTCCGATACCCTTTTTATACAGTTCCTCGAAATTGATGGTAGCTCCATCGTCCGCTTTTAAAATCAGGCTTCCATTGGCAGATGTACTTCCGCTGCAAAGCTGACGACCCGTTTCTTTATAGGCTGTTTCTCCATTTGTTTCGGTCCGAGTCGCTTGATATAACGCATACTCTGCACCTTTTACCGCATTTCCGTACTGATCCACCTTGGAAATCTCATTATCCGGCATCAGCTTCAGGTTGAACTTGAGAGACATATTGGAGGCATGGTTACCCCGTTCCAGATAGAAGAATTTCAGCGTATGATACGTATTGTCCGCATACGTATTTCCGTCCCACTGCACCTCAGCTTGTTTGCCTGCCGCCTTATATTTTGATTTCAGGGTTCCGTCACTCTTACCATTGATGCTGATAGCCCCTGTGCTGAAATTGATGTTCAGGCTGGCAGCATCGTGGATTCCGCCCAGGTCACCTACCAGCACCCCGTCGATATATACCCAGACATCATCATCTCCGCTGAATTCATAAGTGATATCCTCATTTGTCGTGGTTTTACCATCTACCGGCTGCATAAAGTGAGTGCTCATGGACACACCGAACCAGTGATTGACGTTACTACTGCCTGCATTTACATTCTTCGCACGCAAGGAATTATTTTCTTCGTCAACGTCAAACACCTGTGATCCGCTGTTGAACGGAAAAAACTGCCCTGTATTGTTCACATGTTTTACCGCTGGCTTGTCATACAGCTTCATGCTGTTGGTCGTGCTGTCATAGGATGCGAAATTTCTCGTGCTGTCATAATAATAATAGCCGTCATCATTTACCTGCATCAGCCCGTCCACATTGGTGTATGCCTTCTTACCCTCCACCTTGGATGCACCTTCTGTCGTACTGTCATACTCGTTAAACAGATAGTCCAGCGGAGCCGAAAAAGTACCGGTCAGATCCGGATAGCCGTTGCTGTTGAGAACTTTTTTCACCATCCCTGAATATGGCGCACTGCTCCTCGTCCAGTTATTCATGCCGGAGGCGTTATTTCCCTTGGAAAATTTCAGATCACGGTTTTTATTGATCCCTCTGTTTAAATCGGGATTATGTGTAAAATCATCCTCATACTGCGACGTTGTCCAGTAATCAAACAGATTGATCACCGTACCCTGCGGATTTTTTCCGACCACTGTGTGATCATCCACCGCAGCGTATACGCTCGCTGCACCTGCAATCAAAAAAGTCGCAATAAAAATCGCAACCACGGGCATTGCAATCCTTTTCCTCTTTTTGTACTGCATCCTTAGAAAGCCTCCTTGCGTATCATTTAATCATTCTATCCTAAATTAGTCGTATAATAGGTATTATAGTACCCCCCCCCCAGCAATTGTCAATACCCCCTTTATTTAGCACAAGAATTATTCAAAAACAATTGCTCCTACCCCTGCCGCATGATATAATTGACTATACTCAAAAGTGCAATCAGCATTCTGCACGTGCATTGAATACGGGGAGGGATTTTCATGCCGAGGGGACCTCAAGCCAAGGGAATTTTACGCGAAAATAAAATGCTTCATGCGGCAATCGAATTATTTCTGAAAAACGGGTATGAAAAGACTACGACAGCCTCTATCGCCAGGGCGGCAGGCATGTCTCCTTCATCATTCTTTGCATCATTCGAGAGCAAGGAAGCGCTGCTTTTGCGACTGGTGCAGGAGATGTTCCGAACTCAGTTCTCGCAGACCAGCGCCCTGATGCCTGACAAAGGAGATCCCGTTCTGCTCTACAGCATCGAGACGTCGCTGCAGATCCATATCACAGAACTTTCGGAACCGCTGAGAGAGCTTTATGTCGCAGCCTACACGCTCCCGTCCACGGCAGAATACATCAACGTTCATACTGCAAAGAAACTACAGCAGCTTTTTGCGGATTATATACCGGATGCCACGGCAAAAGACTTTTATGAGCTGGAGCTGGCCTCTTCCGGGATCACCCGCAGCTTTATGGCGAGGTCCTGCGACCTTTACTTTACGATAGAAGCCAAACTGCGCCGCTATTTAAGCTGCTGCCTGACGCTGTACCATGTCCCGGAAGGGAAACAGCAAGAAGCCATCACGACGATCTTAAATATGAACCTTCGCACCATCGCCGAGCACGTGATCGAAAACACCATCACCCGCGCCGAAGACGGCTTTGAGGCAGCGATCCACGCGAAGAAACCTTGAGGCAGCGCAGGAACTTTTCAAACGCAATTCTCCTATCGGCAAGCAAGCCGTGCTTATAGTACCAAACCTCTTATCGAAAAAGGATGCTCCGCAATCTGCGTACAGCATCCTTTTTTCGTATGTTTATTAATTTATACTCGTTCGTACCAGCAGCCCGGGAAGGCGGTGTCAAACATGCAGATGCTCTTATACGAGCAGTATTTACACGATGTTCGGTGCTTGCCCTCCAGGTCTTTTTTCTTTTCTTTTTTCGGACGGATGTCGATCCTGCCGTCGCAGATCTCCTGACAGATCCGCTCCACCTGGCTGTCCACCTGCTGAGACAGTTCATCGAATTCCTCCCGGGTGAACAGATAACCGCCCGCCGAGCTGGCGTAAGCGCCGCTCTTCTTCACATACTTGATAGGGATAACCTTGGAAGTCCCCGCCAGCTCCGTATCCATGGAGCCGATCATGTCCATATCGTCCAGCACGATACCTTCTAATTTATAGGCGTCCTCCATCCGTTCTTCGGTGGCTTCCACGCCAGGCGCGATCGACTTCACATCTGCATCGTTATCGATTTCCCGTATCTTGAACAGGAACACTCCGGCCGGCTGCACGTCCTGCTTCTGAGTCGCAGCTTTCAGATACAGCATCAGCTGCAGTTTGTATCCACTGCGGAAGTGTTCCACATCCACCGCATCCCCGCCGGTTTTATAATCGACGATCCGCACGGCGGTTTCCGGAGCTGTCCGGTCTGCAAAGGCCTCATCCCCGGCGGTTTCCGGAGCATCATCCGCATCCGATCCGTGCTCCGGCATTTCAAGCACATCCATCCTGTCGATCTTCCCTTTGATCAAAACTTCATGCTCCCCGGCCGTCACCCGGATAGGCGGCAGCTGTGCCCCTCTGGCAAAAGGCTGCTCAAAATACATCTCCCGGATCCTGCCTCTTCTCACCTGTCCGATCATCGCCCAGGCCACACGACTGCAGATATCCACGATCCGCTCCGTCCGGTAGGATTCATTTCGTCCTGATGACAGCAATCCTTCTCTATAAGTACCGGTTTCCTCCTGCAGGATCCTTCTGATCTCCTCCCTGCATTCTTCCTGCGTGATCTTCATCCAGCGGGAATCAGGATCGGTGATGGCGACCGGCACAGCATCCAGACCCTGAAAAGAGTCTTCACCAGCCGTCAGCCGCTGAGAAAGCTTCATGATACATTCATGGTAAATATCGCCGATTTCCCGCGGTCCCATTTCAAATACTCTCAAATCCTCCGGACGCAGTCCATAGCTGATAAAATGAGCAAACGGACAACCGCTGTACTTTTCCAGACGCGACGCACTGGCCTCAATAGCACGCCGGTCGCCTCTATACAGCGCATCCGCCAGCTGTCCTCCCAGAGCATTCTGCTCGTTGTCAAACTCCATGCCGCGACGGATCCTCTCCATTTCTTCCGGTTCATGGCTGCCGTACCACAGTCCGGCATAAATCCAGTCTTCATCCAGTTTACCATCCTCAAGATACTCACGGAACGCATCGGTCAAGTAGGATATAGCTCCCTTCGGCGAAACAGCGATCTCCGTGACTTCACCGTCCTCCAGATCTCCCAGGACGACCGAATCATCCGACTCAGCACGGCTTTGCAGGAAATTCTCCAGTTCCCGAAACACGGCAGACGGCCGCAGCTCTCCCCCGGTCTCATCGATCCGGCTGCAGCTGACATAAAGCCGCTCCTCCGGCTGCGACAACGTCCTGTAAATAGCCAGCCGCTCCTCCTGCTTTACCATGTCCTCCGTCCTGGAAAACTCCAGATCCATCTCTTCCAGCACAGCCTTTTCCCGCTCGCTCAGAAGCCCCTCGTCGGTTTTCTGCAAAGGCAGCAGTCCTTCGTTGGCGCCAAGCACCAGCAAGGCTTTCACCCTGCCGACCCTGGTTCGCTGCATGGTCCCCACCAGAACACTATCCGGATTTACCGGAACGATCCCGATCTCCATTTCGGCAAGTCCCGCTTCTACGATCTGTCGCAGAGCCCTGCCCGAAAGCCGTTCTTCTCCTACCGTTTCCACGATCTGATCGAAAATACGACAGATCACATTCCAGCTCTGCCCAGTCTCCGCTGCGCCATCCAGGAAACCAGCCTCCTGCTGTGCCTTCGCCATAGCTTCGATCCGATCTTCCATCATGAAATCATCAGCCAGAAATCCATAAAGACCCCTGATCTTTTCTCCTGCTGTATTATACTTTCCAATGCGATCTCGTGCAGTCTCGATGACAGACACCACCTGTTCACGCAGTTCATTGAATCGGTTCAGGTCTTCTGCCGTATAATTATCTCCCATACGCGAGAACGGCTTTTTCCACAGAGTTCCTCTGATCTTAAACTGCTGCACGTAGTTTTCAAGCGCATCCTGTTCCTCTTCAGCCAATCCGAGAAAGCCTGATTTGATCAGCTGCATCACAGCACTATCTCTGTAACCACTTCCGATGATTTCCAAAAGCGACAGCAAAAATCCGACCACCGGATGCTGGATCACCTTTCGCTTCTGATCGATGAACACCGGGATCCCCCAGCGCACGAAAGTCCTGCGGATCACACCGCTCCGAAGTCCCGTATCATTGCACACAACGACGATATCACCAAACCGGTATCCGTGCTCCCGCACCAGCTGCAGAATATACGCTGCTGCCCGGTCTGCCTCCGCGTATATGTTGGATGTGCAAACGGCGGTGATCCGAGGGTCTTTTTCCTGCAAAGAGTCTTCCTGACTTACCGAAATTTCCCGCATAGTCTTGCTCCAAAGGTTATCCCTCCCAGATCCCGTTATCGCCTGACACGTCACTTCTTCGTTGAGATCCTCCGCCATTTCCATCAGATTACGGATCACGAAACCCGTCAAAGAAAACAGGTCTTCCCGGTCGTCAGCTGCCAGAAAGCCCGCATCACCGGGCCATGCAGCATCGCCGGACTGCGACGGATCCCCGGCATCGACCTTTGCAGAACGCTCCGGAGGAATCTTTGCAGCATCCTCCCATGTCATAACGATGTTCAGACTGCGCGCCGTCTTGAGGATCCGCTCCAGCACCAGCATATTCTTCGGCGTAAACGTATCAAACCCGTACACCCACACATCACTGGCCGCTACCAGCGACGAATGCAGCATTTTGTCGCCGTAGAATGTAATATAGTCCTCCGAATCCAGATACTTGCCTGCGATGGCTTCCTCGTACAGAGAAAACAGGGTCACGATGTCCTTCAGCTTGTACTTGAGGAAACTGGAATCCTCCAGAGATTCCGACACCTCCCGCAGCATGTCCACGCTCACCTCCGAGCGCTTCATCTCCGAGATCAGCATATTGACCCGCTCTACAAAGGAATTCTTTCCGCGGACGCCTTTGTAGATTTTCAATGCGTCGTCGCTCTCCTCCAGGATCCGTGTCAGCAGCATATGCCTGCCGTATTTATCGATAAGCGGCGGCACCGGGCTGCCAGCTTCTTTTAGGATCTTATGTCCCAGCGCCGAGAAGTCCACCACCGCCAGATCCATTAAGCCGGTTTTATCAAGATAAAAAAAGGCATCTCTTTCTGCCTGCAGGGAAAATTGATCCGGTACAAGCAGCAGAGATCTGCCTTTTATGTGTTCAAATATGAATTTTTCTTTTTCGATGTTCTCGCCGCCGTAATAAATGTTCAGCATCGGTTTTCCTCACTTTTTCTGCGTGGTAAACTCCCGGAAAACATCTTTTACGGTATCGATCTTATCCGCCAGTCCGGCATTTTCACTGCAGAATACCAGCCCGCTGTCCGGGTCGCCTGCCACACTGCGCCGCACTGCCTCGAAGAGGTCGTAAGGAGCCTCTCCATCTTCCGCGATTTTTTCTGAAAAGGCGGTTCTCATCGTCCGCACCGATGTTTTCATCGGGCTTCTGATTATTGTAACATCATTTTTACGACAGTTCAAATACAACTGCTTGTATCCGTCGGGAGCATCGCATTCTTCCGTTACGACGAACCTTGTCCCCATCAGGATCCCGTCAGCGCCGTATTTGTAAACGAATTCCGCATCTTCCCTGCGGTAGATGCCTCCGCCCACCAGCAGCGGACAATTCTCCAGCTTGGACGCCGCTGATTTGACATCTGAGATGATCCTGCCCCATTCCTGCTCTGCCCGGTCCAGCTGCTCCTCCTTGAATCCAAGAAGTCCTGCAGCAGAAGGGCCCTGCAAAATAAAGGCATCCGGGACCCGGTTGTATTTCTGCGTCCAGTTGCGCACGATCGCAGCCGCGCCTCTGCGCGAGGATACCACCGGGATCAGTGCGATATTTTTATCCGTACAATACTTGGGCAGATCTGTCGGCAGTCCGCTGGCCACGATAACCTCTGCACCGCTCTTTGCAGCAGCCTTCACGTATTCACGCGCCGCAGGATTTCCCCACAGCACGCTGACGCCGATCAGACCTTTGCCGGAACGTTTCTTTCTTCGCTTCAGTGCTTCTGCCACTTTCTCCTGCAAAGCTTTCACATTGGCTTCCATGCGATCCCGGGCAAAGTCCTCTCTCTGCCAGCCGATATCCGAAGCGCCGATCAGTCCCAGTCCGCCTTCTTCTGCCACTGCGGAGGCCAGCTTCGGACCTGCGATGCCCAGGCTCATGCCGGCCTGCACGATAGGGACGGGGAGATCCCTCTTTCCCAGCTGCAAAGGTTCCAGCGCGAAAGGCGTGGTTTTCAGATAAGACATACTGCTTTTCGCCATGAAATACTGGTTGATATTGTCTATAGCCGATATAAAATATCGTAATTTGTCAGGCTCCACCTGCTCCACAGCACCACGAAGCAGTTCTCCCATGAAGGAATCCCGCTCCGTTGCTGCTGCAACACCTTTTTCACTAAGCCCGATCTTGACTATACGCCGATCTTTATCGTCCCGCAGGCGCTCGACGTACCCCTTTTTCACCAGCTTATTGATGGTAGTGGTCAGCGTGCTGACATTGATTTCTAAAATGTTGGCCACGTGAGTCATGGTCTTAGGACGTCCTGTCCCGATGGCCATGATGGCACTGATCTCCGCTCTGGAAAGATCGCTGAACTCAGAAGCTTTGATCTCTTCATCCTCCAGTCGATGAACAAGACCGAAAAGCTGTCTCATCAAGGCATGTATCTTATTGAGATCTTTATCCACGAAATCAGACTCCTAATCAAAGGCGAACATGATCTCGCACTTGCATGCCAGTTCATCCCCTACATAAGCTTCCGCCAGGCCTGTTCCTGCCGTTTTACGCAGACGTTCCATCGTCACTTTCAAAGTCAGAACGTCTCCCGGAACCACCTGTCTCTTGAACTTGGCATTCTTGATGGATGCGAAGACAGCCAGCTTGCCTTTGTTTTCCGGAAGAGAAAGCACGGTGATCCCGCCGGCCTGCGCCAGGGATTCCACGATCAGCACGCCTGGCATGATCGGTCTTCCCGGAAAGTGCCCCTGGAAATAATATTCGTCTTCCGTCACATATTTTTTTGCCACGATGGACTTGCCCACTTCCATTTCTTCCACTTCATCTACCAGAAGGAACGGCTCTCTGTGCGGGAGCACTTCCTTGATCTGTTCTCTGTTCATCAGCATGATGTTGTTCTCCTTCTCTTATCTATAAAAGCAGACCGCAGCGCAAGCCCGCGGTCTGCCTGCAAATCTGTTACTAGTCTTCGTATTTCTTCATGATCAGCGTTCCGTTGTGTCCGCCGAATCCCAGGGAGTTGGACAGAACATATTTCACGTCTGCTTCTCTTCCCTCATTCGGTACATAGTCCAGATCCAGTTCCGGATCCGGCTTCTGAAGACCTACTGTCGGCGGGATGAATCCCTCGGTCAGTACCTTTGCGCAAATCACAGCTTCCAGACCGCCGGCTGCGCCCAGCAGGTGACCTGTCATGCTCTTTGTGGAACTTACCGGAACCTTGGTGTCATCTCCGAACACTTTCTTGATAGCGATCGTTTCAAAGGCATCGTTGTACGGCGTGCCTGTGCCGTGTGCATTGATGTAATCGATATCGTCCGGCGTGATACCGGCATCCTCGATGGCCATGTGAATGGCCTTTGCAGCACCTTCACCCTCCGGATCCGGCGACGTGATGTGATATGCATCGGAGGTGGCACCGTATCCTACGATTTCACCGTAGATCTTAGCACCTCTGTTTTTAGCGTGTTCCAGCTCTTCCAGGATCAGGAATCCTGCACCCTCGCCCAGGATGAATCCGCTTCGTTCCACGTCGAACGGGATGGAAGCTCTGTCCGGATCTGTCGTCGTGTTCATGGCTGTCATATTGGCAAATCCGGAGAAGGATACCGGAGCCAGAACGGATTCTGCACCGCCTGCCATAACAACGTCGTTATATCCGTGCTTGATATTTCTGTAAGCTTCTCCTATATTGTGGGTACCTGCTGCACATGCGGAAACGATACCGAAGCTGACGCCTTTCGCATTGAATTCCATGGAGATATTCCCTGCGATCGCATTAGGCATCATCATCGGGACCAGCAGTGCGGATGCTCTGGCCAGATTGCCCTTCTTCACGCACTTTTCTACTTCATGTTCCATGGTGGAGATGCCGCCGATACCCGTTCCCCCGTATATGCCGAAACGATCCGGATCCACGTTTTCACCGCTGACGATCCCACTGTCTTCAACAGCTTCCCTGGCAGCCACCAGCGCATACTGGTCTGCGATATCCAGTCTCTTGGCAGCTCTCCTATCGCCAAAATCGAAATCCTTGACTTCCGCAGCCAGCGTCACCTTGTGCCCTTCCAGATCGAATCTGGTGATCTCCGCGATGCCGTGCTTTCCAGCCTTGATAGACTCCCACATGGCGTCCACATTATTTCCAACCGGAGATACCACGCCGATCCCGGTCACAACTACTCTCTTTTCCATTTGATTTTTTCCTCCCCAAATACTCGTTTTTGTCTCTCTCATATCTTAAACGATCAATTTTTACATGATCAGTCCGCCGTCTACGGCAATGATCTGTCCTGTTACATATGTGCTGAGATCAGATGCCAGATACAGTGCTGTATTGGCGATATCCTGCGGCTGTCCCAGTCTCTGCATGCTGATATTCTGCGCTGCATGGCTCTTCTGTTCATCGGTCAGAACGGCTGTCATATCCGTTTCTACAAATCCCGGCGCAATGCCGTTTACACGGATACCTCTTCTGCCCAGTTCCTTCGCAGCGGAAAGAGTCATACCTACCAGACCTGCCTTGGACGCGCTGTAGTTGACCTGTGCCGGATTTCCCTTAAGTCCTGATACGGAAGACATGCTGATGATGGATCCGCTTCTCTGTTTGATCATCAGCGCAGAAATAGCTTTCGTCATATAGAATGCACCATTGAGGTTTACATCGATCACTTTAGTGAATTCTTCCGGCTTCATCTTGATCATCAGCTTGTCATTGGTGATCCCTGCATTGTTTACAAGGATATCCACTTTTTTATCGAACTCGTCCTTGATGATCTGGGCGATGTTTTCCGCTGTCTGCGGATCAGTGATATCGCCGTTGTACATCCGCACTCTCGTGCCATATGCTTTTAATTCTTCTTCCGTCTTAGCTGCTGCTTCCGGGCTGCTGATATCACAGATGATCACATTGGCGCCATTCTTACAGAACGTCTCTGCGATGCACTTGCCGATTCCTCTTACTCCACCTGTAATGACCGCTGTTTTTCCCTGTAACATATCTCTACCTTCTCTTTCTTAAACCAGTTCTTTCAACTGCGCGATAGTTTCCTGCAAAGTTTCCACGTTCTCCACGTTGAGCGCAGCGATTTCCTTACACGTTTTTTTCGTCAATCCGGAAAGAGTCGTTCCCGGACCAACTTCAATGATAGCTTTTACGCCGTCTGCCTCGAATCTTCTGATGATCTCCTCCCAGTAAACCGGGCTCATAGCCTGTTTCGCCATGATTTCCACCAGATAGTCTTTCAGATCTCCGCCATCGTAATCTTTCATGATATCGTCAGCAGTCACATCGGCATATACGGTGATTTCCGGCATTTTCAGTTCTGCCTGACGCAATACATCCTTCAGCTTTTCTGCAGCCGGGATCATCATAGGGCTGTGAAATGCCGTGCTGACGCTGAGGGGGATCGCTTTGATCCTGTTTTCTTTCGCCAGTTCTGCAAAGCGTGCTACCGCTGCCTTGTCTCCGGCTACGACAGTCTGCTTCGGAGAGTTGAAGTTTACGCCTTCCAGGATACCGTCTTCTCTTGCCTGCTCCACCAGATCCAGGATCTTTTCCCTTTTACCCAGTGCTGCCGCCATGGTTCCCTTGGCATTGCCGTCTTCATCACGTCCAGCCTCCTGCATCAGAGTTCCTCTCTGTGCTACGATCTCTACGCCTTCGCTGATCTTCGGTATCACCCCTGCAGCCGTCAGTGCAGAGTATTCTCCCAGGCTGAATCCAGCTACTGCATCGATCTCCAGCTTGTCGGAAAGTCCGTTCTTTTCCAGTTCTGCCAGCAGCGCTTTATAGGCCGCCATGCTTACAGTGTAGATCGTCGGCTGTGTCACGTGAGTCTGTTTTAAAGTCTCAGCATCGCCCTCGAAACACCATTCCTTGATCTGGTCTCCTGCCAGATCGAAAATTTCTTTTGCCTGCGGGTAAGAATCATACAGATCCTTTCCCATACCGCTATACTGTGCGCCCTGCCCTGCAAATACGATTCCTATCTTCATAAATCTCTTCTACCTCCTTGAACATCTCTTCTATGATCTCTGCTGCAGGCTGTTCCTTTTTCACCAGACCTGCGATCTGTCCCGACATGATGTTGCCGTTGTCGGAATCTCCGTCCCGCACAGCAGCTCCCAGTGTTCCCGTACATAACTGATTGATCTCTTCTTCCGGAGCATTCTGTTTTTCCAGAGAAAGGATCTTTCTAGCCAGTTTATTTTTTATGATACGCACCGGATGTCCCGTGCTCCGGCCTGTTGCTACCGTGGAGGAGTCCTTAGCTTTGATGATGGCGTCCTTGTACCCCTGTGCCACGATACATTCGTTGGCCACCAGGAACCGGGTTCCTACCTGAACGCCCTGTGCTCCCAGCATGTATGCTGCTGCGATCCCTCTTCCATCTGCGATACCGCCGGCTGCGATGACCGGGATATCAAGCGCATCCACCATCTGCGGAACTAATGCCATGGTAGTCGTCTCACCGATATGTCCGCCTGCTTCTGTTCCTTCTGCCACAACTGCATCTGCGCCGGCTCTTTCTACTCTCGTCGCCAGTGCCAGGTTCGCTACAACAGGTACGACCTTGATGCCTGCCTCCTTCATTTTAGCAATGTATTTTCCCGGATTTCCTGCTCCTGTCGTTACCACCGGTACTTTTTCTTCGCATACGACATCGATCAGTTCCTCCACATTATCTGCCAGAAGCATGATATTTACGCCAAAAGGCTTGTCTGTCATCTCTCTTACTTTCGCGATCTGATCCCTCAGCCAGTCAGCGCTTTCGCCACCGGATGCGATAATGCCAAGACCCCCGCCATTGCTTACAGCAGCCGCCAGATTACATTCTGCGATCCGTGCCATAGCTCCCTGGATGATGGGATACTCCGTTCCTAAGATCTCACAAACATTGATCATAATTACCTCCTGTTACTATTACCGGTATTACCATTCTATAATTGCCGCGGCTGCACAAAGCCCGCCGCCAAAACCTACTAACGCTATTATATCACCTTTTTTCATCTTTTGGGTTAAATTCAGATCATATAATGCCATCGGGACTGTTGCGGAGGAAACATTTCCCCCGTCCTGGATACTGATCTGAAATTTCTCGATGGGCTGACCAAGTTTCTGTGCCGCCGCCTGTATGATCCTGCCGTTAGCCTGGTGAAGCACGAACCAGTCTACATCATCGCAGGTCAGGCCTGCTTCTTCCAGTGCCCCCTTCGTTACTTCATCGATAGCGTTCACTGCGAACTTGAAGACTGCCCTCCCTTTCATGAAAAGAGGCTGCGGTGTCAGGTCATCCTCCCAGAAAGGAGGGTTGATGTAATTGGCCTTGCACTTGATCGCACCTTTCACATCATCGTAGTTCTTAATATATGTACTTAATATACCTCGCTCGTTTTCATCGCTTTCCAGTACGGCCGCCCCTGCTCCGTCTCCAAAGAGGATGCAGGTTTCCCTGTCTTCCCAGTTAGTAACTCTCGTCAGTCGTTCCGTTCCAACGACCAGCGCCCGTTTTGAGGCTCCATCCTTGCTATACTGAGAAAGTGCTGTATTCATGAGTGACTCTGCGATCCAAAGCCCGTATACGAATCCACTGCACGCTGCATTGATGTCAAAAGCGATGGCACGTTCCAGTCCCAGCTCTTTCTTCACCATTGCGGCCATGCTCGGGGTGATGTTGTCCGGCGTGATAGTTGCTACAACAACAAGGCCGATGGAATCCTTATCGATTCCCTGCAAAGCCTGCTCCGCAGCAGCCGCCGCCATGTCCAGCGAGCTTTCTGTCGTTGCGATCCTTCGCTGTTCGATCCCGGTTCGATCCAGGATCCATTCGTGACTGGTATCCACGTGCTGCGAGATATCTTCATTGGTAATAACTTTTTCCGGCAGGTATTTCCCTGTGCCGATGATTTTAATTCCCATGGTTGCCCTTTCTATTTGTTTTGATTTCAAATACTTTGATTGTCAAAGTATTTATATAATACCGCACTTCTATTAAAAAGTCAATACACCCGAATCTGAAACGTACCGCCGGGTGCTGCACGGACAGGATGAGAGATATGATGCGAGATATTATGAATTCCCAGATTGGAAATTATCTGTTCCAACTGGGAACTAGTCGCTCAACGCAGATATTTTTTTGGACTATGAATTCCCAGGTTTGATTTTTTTAAGACCATATGGGAAGTTCCACGCTGCAAATATTACAAAATCAATCTGCTGCGGTTATTATAATGCCCAAAACCACATAAAAACTATTTGTTTGGGAACTCTCTTTCTCTATACTGCAAATATGTTGCAAAACAGTTCCCATCTTGCTGTTCTATTTTTCAAAATGGGAATTCATGAATGGGAGCGTAGCTCTCAAGCAACAAAAAATCCAAATCAAACTCTCTTTTTTCACGATCTGGGAATTCATGATTTCCTTATCTTATATCATAATAAGATTTCTGCCGGTTTACGGCTAAAGCAGCTCCAGCAGTTCCCCCGCCTTCCGAATCACATGATCCGGCGCATCTTCTCCGAAGTCGTCTCCTGACTTTAACGCCAACGACCATCCTACCAGTACAGATGTAACACCGGCGTTTTTCGCACAGAGGATATCGAACATGGTATCTCCAAGCATAATGGAATTCCCCGGCAGGGAATGAAGTTTTTTCAAAGCGATATTGACCGGTTCCGGATCCGGCTTGTGTTTTTTCGTATCTTCCGCTGTGACCACCACATCAAAGTAGTCTTTTAAATCATATTTCTCCAGTCCCTGCTTGGTCGTATAAGCCAGTCTTGATGTCACAAGACCGGTCTTTTCACCGCGTTCCTTTACCTGACGCAAAAGATTTTCCATGCCGGGAAACACCGTAATCAGATCACCAAAATTGTCACGATGATAGCTTCTGTAAATCTCAACAGCCTCATCTACCGGCACATCCGGGAAGAATTTTTTCATTGTCACTTCCAGCGGTTCCCCAAATGTCTTTATGATCTTCGCCACATCCTCATCACGATGCTCTATGGTCTGAAATGTATGCTGCCATGAGCGAAGGATCACCTCGTTGGTATTCATTATCGTTCCATCAAAATCAAACAATACTGTATCAAATTTTTTCATATAACGCTCCTGTTCTATATGGAAAAATCGAGTGTTCCGAAGAACACTCGATTTTCGTGGTGTATAAAAATGATTTTAGAGATTTCAATTTACACAAAACTATTATTTCGGTTTAATATCCACCGAACATAGACAGCATTACCGATGCCGCAACTGCCGAACCGATTACACCTGCTACGTTAGGTCCCATAGCATGCATCAGCAGGAAGTTTGACGGATTTGCTTTCTGTCCTTCGATCTGGGATACACGAGCTGCCATCGGTACTGCAGATACACCTGCGGAACCGATCAGCGGGTTGATCTTACCGCCAGTCAGAACGTTCATCAGCTTAGCGATCAGAACACCACCAGCCGTACCTACTGCGAATGCGCAGACACCCAGTACTACGATCTTCAGTGTGGAAGCTGTGATAAAAGTCTGTCCTGTTGCAGATGCTCCAACGCAGGTACCCAGCAGGATTACCAGGATGTTCATCAGAGCGTTTCCAGCTGTGTCAGCCAGTCTGCCAGTTCTGCCGCATTCCTTGAACAGGTTGCCCAGCATCAGCATACCAACCAGCGGAGCTGCAGACGGCAGAAGCAGAACTACTACTGTAGTTACAGCGATCGGGAACAGGATCTTCTCTCTCTGAGATACAACTCTCAGCTGTTCCATCTTGATCTGTCTTTCGTGTTCCGTAGTCAGCGCCTTCATGATCGGCGGCTGGATTACAGGAACCAGAGCCATATAAGAGTAAGCAGCTACTGCGATAGGTCCTAACAGGTGATCTGCCAGTTTACTTGTCAGATAAATCGCTGTCGGGCCGTCAGCACCACCGATGATACCGATGGAAGCAGCCTCCTGTGCATTGAAGCCAAGAGCGATAGCTGCGAAAAATGCGAAGAATATACCGAACTGCGCAGCCGCACCCATGATCAATGATTTCGGGTTGGCGATCAGCGGTCCGAAGTCGGTCATGGAACCAACTCCCAGGAATATCAGGGACGGCAGGATCGGCTTCATCAGATAGAATACCGTCAGTACCCCTGCATCCGACAGCTGATTAGAGCTTGTCAGTTCGAAATGCTCAATGAAGATACCGCTTACCGGCAGATTCGAGAGCAGCATACCAAAGGCGATCGGTACGAGAAGCAATGGTTCAAAGCCTCTACGAATTGCCAGGTATAAGAAAATGAACGATACAATGATCATTATTCCGTTTTGATAGTTGAAGTTCGCGATTCCTGTATCATGCCACAGGTTCACAAACGAATCTAATATGGCTCCCATATTGTGTCTCTCCTTTTCCTTAAACGACATAATGACGCCAATTAACGTCACCGAAGAAATCTTAACATATCTCCAATTCCAATACAAGTATGTATTTTATAAATACTGTATACAAAGCCCTTTTTCCCTCGTGCTCCCGGACACCGTCCGTCCAGTATCCGCAAGTCCTGCAGCCATTTTTGCTAAGACTTGTTCATGCGCATGGAAAGCCCGATCTTCTGTTTTTCAGGATCGATCTTAATGATCCGAACTTTGACCGTATCACCGACCGATACTACATCCATCGGATGCTTGATATATTTGCTGCTCATTTCGGAAATATGCACCAGACCATCGTTCTTTACACCGATGTCTACAAAGGCTCCAAAATCCACTACATTTCGAACTGTTCCTTCCAGTTCCATGTCCACTTTCAGGTCGTCAAAAGATCGCACATCGTTTCGGAAGATCACTGCCGGAGCATCCTCACGCGGATCGCGACCCGGTTTTTTCACTTCTTCTATGATATCCGTCAAAGTCGGTACACCGATTTCCAGCTCCTGTGCCATCTTCTCCACAGCTTTTTTCATATTACGTTTTGGTTTCTTATCTTGTGCTGTCAGCTGCGCCAGTGCGCCAAGACCCTTGGCACGCGTCTTAGGCGGTTCCTTCTTTGCAGTTTCCCCGTAATGATCCCAGATCCTGTCATCCAGTTCCGCAACGCCGCCGCGTCCCAGCTGAGCCTTGTCGATGCCCAGCTTCTCCAGCATAGCTTCTGCAGCCTTGTACGATTCCGGATGTACCGATGTGCTGTCCAGCGGATTCTTCCCGTCCGAGATCCGCATAAATCCTGCGCACTGATTAAAGGTTTTTTCTCCGAGCTTGGCGACCTTCTTCAGTTCTTTTCGATCTTTGAACACACCGTTTTCTTCCCGGTATGCCACGATGTTGCGAGCGATCCCCATGTTGATGCCTGCCACATGAGCAAGCAGCGACGGAGATGCCGTATTAAGATCGACTCCGACTCTGTTTACACAGTCTTCCACTACATGATCCAGGGCACTTTCTAAAAGCCCCTGGTTTATGTCGTGCTGGTACTGCCCCACACCGATGCTTTTGGTCGGGATCTTCACCAGCTCTGCCAGCGGATCCTGAAGACGGCGTCCCAGCGACATAGCTCCACGCACCGTTACATCCAGATCCGGGTATTCTTCCGTCGCCAGCTTGGACGCCGAGTACACCGATGCTCCCGCTTCATTGACGATGGTGTAATGGATATCGAGCCCGCTCTTGCGAATGAACTCCGCCACTACTTCTTCCGTTTCGCGGGACGCCGTCCCGTTGCCGATGACGATGGTATTGATGCGGAACTTTTCTGCCAGCTTTTTCAGCACGGCTTCCGTTCCTTTTATATCTTTTTTCGGTTCCGTCGGAAATACCGTCGTATAAGCAAGCAGCTTTCCTGTTTCATTGAGGACAGCCACTTTGCAGCCAGTCCGGTATCCCGGGTCGATGCTGATGATCCGTGCTCCCTTTACCGGCGGCACCATCAGCAGCTTTTCTGTGTTCTTTGCAAAGACCTTGACCGCTTCTTTTTCTGCCCGTTCCGTCAGCATATTACGCATTTCACGCTCCGCAGACGGTGCCATCAGACGCTTGTAGGCATCTGCAACGGTATCGCCGAGAAGTTCTTTATAGATCGACTTTTCGTTAGTAATGATGCTGTCCGACAGAAGGGTTTCCATCTTCTCCGCATCGGTCACTACCTTGACTTTCAGCTTCTTTTCTTTTTCACCGCGGTTTATGGCCAGGATCCGGTGATTCGGGATCTTGTCGATCCCTTCGCTGTGGTCGTAATACATTTCGTACACAGTCTTTTCTTCGCTGTCCACTGCTTCTGTGCGGATGATCCCGGTATGCTCCGTTTTCTCCCGGACAACTGCCGTCAGTTCCGGATCATCGGAAATACGTTCCGCGATGATATCGCATGCTCCCTGCAAAGCTTCCTCCGCCGACTCCACGCCTTTGTCCGCGTCTGCAAAATCCTTTGCAGCATCCAGCGGGCTTCCGGACTCTTCCTTCTGTGCCCAAAGGATCTCCGCCAGAGGCGCCAGCCCCTTTTCTCTGGCCTTGGAGGCACGGGTCGCCTTCTTCTTTTTGTATGGTTTATAAAGGTCTTCCACGCGCTGCAAAACTTCAGCCTTGCGGATCTCTTCCGCCAGTTCATCGGTCAGCTTGTCCTGCTCTTCGATGAGGCGGATGACCTCTTCTTTTCTCTCCTCCAGATTTCGAAGGTATGTCAGCCGTTCGTCCAGATCACGGAGCACCACGTCGGAAAGTCCGCCGGTCGCTTCCTTTCTGTAACGAGCGATGAATGGGATGGTGTTGCCTTCGTCGATCAGATTGACCGTCTGCTCCACCTGCGACTGCTTCAGCCGAAATTCTTTTGCGAGCACTTCAATGATATTCATATGCCTACTCCTTCTGCTTCAGTTTTTCATTGATAAAGTAATCCAGGTCGCCGTCCATCACGGCGTTGACATTGCCGACTTCGGCACCTGTTCGATGATCCTTGACCATGGTGTATGGATGGAAAACATACGAACGGATCTGGCTTCCCCAGGTGATCTGGCTATAATCACCCTTCAGTTCATCCAGACTTTCTTTATGCTCCTGCTCTTTCAGTTCCAGCAGCTTGGATTTCAGCAGTTTCATCGCTGTATCCTTGTTCTGATGCTGGGACCGTTCGTTCTGGCACGTCACCACGATATTGGTCGGCAGGTGGGTGATCCGGATAGCCGAATCCGTCTTGTTGACGTGCTGACCGCCTGCCCCGCTGGAACGGAACGTATCGATCCTCAGATCATCCGGATCGATCTCCACATCCAGATCCTCATCGATTTCCGGGATCACATCCAGCGATGCGAACGATGTGTGTCTTCTGCCGGAAGAATCAAATGGCGAAATACGCACCAGCCGGTGAACACCCTTCTCATTTTTCAGATATCCGTAAGCGTTTTCTCCTTCCACCAGCAGAGTCGCACTCTTGATACCGCCTTCTGTATCTTCCTGCATATCGATCAGCTTCGATTTATACCCTTTTTTCTCGCACCATCTGGTATACATGCGGAACAGCATTTCTGCCCAGTCCTGAGCATCCGTTCCGCCTGCTCCCGCATGAACGGAGACGATGGCATTGTTCTGATCATATTTACCGTCCAGTAAAGTCCTGAGCTTCAGAGCTTCCAGCGCATCGGAAATTTCTTTGCAGGATCCTGCCGCCTCCTCCGTCAGGGATTCATCCGGTTCTTCCTCGGCCATTTCCACGAGGACTTCCAGATCCTCAAGCTGCGAACCAAGATGATCCAGCTCTCCCAGCTTGCCTTCGATGGATTTCTTTTCTTTCATATATTCTTTTGGCTCCAGCTGCAGTCCGGATAAACCATAAATAATCTGGTCGATAAAGTATTCCGCATGACTTCTTTCCATACATCCTTCAGGAAAATCCGGATAAAACGGCTTCGGCTGTTTACCTGCTCCGATTACTTCTGACAGC
>ERZ824978.729-NODE-729-length-42521-cov-6.606273_pt1 | contig 42521 bp, 50 predicted proteins | sample MGYA00519860_ERZ824978 | MGnify/ENA primary metagenome ERZ824978 (study PRJEB31778, sample SAMEA3449184) | human gut metagenome | biome: human gut; feature: human-associated habitat; material: faeces | place: United Kingdom | collected 2010/2012 ... | reverse complement strand
CTGTGCCTGTTGATGGCGAGGAAGTGAAAGAACTTCCCTTGGAAACTGAAACAACCGTCGAAACCGTGTGTCTACTTTCTAGGAAATAAGCTGGTTTGCTGACTTGAAATGCGGAAGTTCAGTCGATTTGCCACCCATTTGCCACCCGCAAAAATAAAATAGACCGATTTTCAAGAAAAGCGGCTGAACACTCTGAACTAAAATGAGATGTTCAACCGCTTTTTTACTATGCTTTTTTGTGAATCGCATTCTCGAATACATCAACTGCCGTTTGCTGCATCAGCTCTGTGTTGAATGTGTATGTCTGCAATGTCGTTGTGATATCTTTATGTCCCAGCCGTTCCATAACTGTTTTGGGGTTCACACCGGCCTCGGCCAGAATAGTGCCATGCGTATGCCGCAGACAGTGCGAGTGAAACAATACATTGCCAAGCTCGTAATGAACAACCCGGGCACAATACTTGAAAGAGTCCGGCGTAAGTAGTTCGCCAGTATCCTTGACACACAGAGGGGTGATTTCCTTATAAGCAACCTGGATATCTGCCCTGATTTGAGTTATGGAATTATCCGGCATGACATAAGTGTTCAAATACGCGCCGCCATATTTCAATTTGTTTAATTTTCTTTGATGTATGCCGTACTTCAATGCCTGCTCCAGAGTTTCTCCCATTTTGATTGTACGATAGGAGTCATATTTTGGTGGCTTTATGTACCAGGTCTTATTCCTTTTTTGCCACTGTCCTCTGATATGCAGTTCATGTTTCTGGAAATCTACGTCTTCGTTTAGGTCAATTGCAAATGTTTCGCTTATTCGGGTTCCGCAGTTGTATGGAACTACCAGGGAAAGATGAAAATAGTTTTCGGGTGGAAAACGCTGCAGGATTCGTTCGAATTCTTCAACAGGGCATACATATTCTGCGTGAGCTTTGGCATCTGGATCTATTGGCATTTTGCCTACCCTAACAGGAATGCATGGATTTGCCTGAATGTATTTCAGCGGTATAATCGCATAGTTCAATGCGCCCTGCAGGCAGGTCAAAGTATTTTGAATCATACGCTTTGATAAGCCTTTTAATTTCATGTTGTCAACCCATTCCTGAACTTTGTCCGGAGCATACTGAAAGCTGCTTAATTTGTACATGCCGAACGCTGGTTTTAAATGTAAACGTATTTTGGATTCATAGTCGCGGTATGTATTATAGCTGTATCCGTGATCAATATTCTTTTTGATTGCAGTCTCTAACCAATAGTCAAGATAATCGGAAACACTGATTTCTTTTGGTGAGAATGTTCGACCAACATTATTATACTGCGCGATCGCGGCCGCGCGGGCATCTAAAGCCTCTTTTTGCGTCCGGAAACCACCTTTCTCAATTTTCTTTCTCTCGCCGTTTATCTTTGCAGTATCAAAATAGTACGACCATGTTTTTCCTCTTTTTCTAACTCCTTCAGCCATAATAGCCATCCTCCTTTGTGTTTTTTGATAGTTTCGCCTAAAAAAAGGTACAAAAATAACACCAAACAAACTTTTCGCTTGTTCTGGTGTCCAGAAAATGGTATTATGTAAGTGTTTGGGATTGTCCATTTTCTGGATGATCTTGCCGTCCTGGTGTTGGCGCACCGGGGCGGTTTTCTTTTATTCGTTTAAATCTTCTTCGTCGTCATCGGAAGAATAAGTGCTTGTATAATTAGAATCACTGGAAAGAGATTGTCTGAATTCGTCTGCTACCATGGTTCGGTTAAATTCGGCAGTAGGTTCAATCTCATCAACAATTTTTTCCAATTCATCAATTGAAATTTTGAAAAACTCCTTGCGCATATTTACTTTATTTACGCGGCGGTCATTCAAAATTTCATGCATTTTATTTTCCAGAGCGACAGCATCTTGTGAGAAAATGAAGCTATGTACATCGAACTTGAATGGAACACTTGCGTTTCCAAGCTCGTTGATGCGGTCATTTGGATCCAGTCGACGAGTCATTCCGACTTTGAAAACATCTTCACCAAAAGAGCCGAGGTTGCTTATAATATAAACGGTACCGGCTTTTCCATTCTGAAGATTAGTGATCTCTTCTTTCTTTACCACGACATCGCTAAGCTGTGACTGGAGTTCGAGAATTCTGGCTTTCAGCTTTGCAACCTCTGAATCATCAGATGTAGCTTCTAAGCTATGCTGCAATTTGGTAATTTCGCCATTGAATTTTTCTTCTTCTTTCAAAATCCGTTTCTTTTCCTGTTCAAGAGCTTTGCGTTCTTCTGCTTCCTGCTTCATTTGCTCACGAAGAGCCAACTGTTCTTGTTTAGCCTGCTCTTTTTTTACATAATAGTTATATTCTATTTTGATGGAATTAATAAGTAAATATTCCATTTCACCAATAAATTTTGTGAGGGTTCCGGCAATGGCTTGATTTCCTTCGCCCGCAATCTTAAGATATTTCGCTGTTATTTTCTTTATACTTTCGATTGCGGTATCGAGCTTATCGTATTTGAGCGTGTAAAGAATATTTTGTACTTCTGACTGAATGGAAATTGTCAAAAGCTCGTAAATGGATCTGTTTGCTTTGGTGGTATATCGTGCAGAATATTGCGTCATTAAAGATTCGATGAGCTTTTCATTTTCGCGATAAGCCTTCTTCAAACTTTTTACATCCATACAATGCAATTTCAAAATAACTGATGGGGCAATTAATTCGGCGTCGTTAATGTCACGCTCTGTTAAACGGCAAGTGCTATATGGAGCATCTGTTGTAAAGAATGTATTTAAAGCATAATCCATACTGTTATACAGTTCTTTACTCCGAGAAAGCTTTCGTTCCTGAGTAGAAACAGACTTTTTCAATTTATCATCACGCTGTTGCAGCTCTTCAAGTTCGGACCATAAATTGGTGGTCAAAGCATTAATATCTTGAATGTCTTGGTTGAGTTTATCGAGTTTGGCTTGTCCTTCTGATTCGAGCTGAGCTATTTTTTCTTTAGCCTGAGAATATTCTGTAATACCTGTTTTCTCAATCGTTTGCTTTAATGTGGTGTTCTCAGTAGAAAGCGCAATATTGCTCTCTGACAATCGAGTATTTTGATCATAGATTTCGGCAATTTGAAGATCCTTTTGCTTTTCCTTGTGTGTGCGAACACAAAGAAGTACAATTCCGATCACAGGCGGAATAAAAAAATACCAAAGAGCAAAAAGTAGACAGATAAATAAAGTGCTTAAGTACCATGGGTTCTTTTGTGGCATTCGGTAAGTCCTCCTAAATGTGTAGATTAATTTTTATTCCATACGAAGCAAAATCATAGGCATCACCTCTCGACGTATATTGGGATAAAACATCCCATAATTATACGTTCAAAAATTAAAAAAATTACAGCGTTTAGTCATGTGGATGCCTTTATTTTGAAATCGATTGTTTTAGATACAAAGCATTTGCTTTCTCAAGACGTTCTTTAAAGTGAGTTAATTTCTTAAGCTTATCAGGCCTTGAATCAGGAACTTGGTCAGTAAATACGTTTATTGCGCAAGTTAAGACTCTAATTTCTTCAGAGTATTTTTTCTGCTTTCTGTAAATAATAGCTAAACGTTCATAAGGAAAAGAACCTTGATCCTTTTGCTGTATGTTATATTCATATAAGGCGATGGCTGAATCAATATTTCCTTTTGCTTCGTATGATTTTCCAGATAAATTATTATAAGCAAGATCTTCAGAAGGCGTTGGCGTTTTAGGAAGATGTATGTTGGGTTCTGGGTTATGGGTTTCTATAACGTCTTTGTGATTACTTAGTGCAGTCTCTCCTTTTGAAGTTGGCTTGTCATTGAGGAGGTACCCTCTTTTGGTCAAAAATGCTTTTTCTTTTTCAAAAGAAATACCATATTTATATTCGAAGTATGTTGGTATCCTTTTGGTTGAATATTTTTTTAGCCAGTATAACATGTAAATATGACCAGGTAATAAGCCATCATTATAACGAATCATCATATTCCTCGAAACTAAAGATTGGCTTGGAAACATTTCTGCACGTTTCAACCATTCTTGTATATTTCTTTCGTTGGAAATATATGGTTTTTCAGGATAGTCCGCATAATATTTTTGGTAAATGGTATTTTTGCCAAGTTTTTCAACCGCTTTATTTTTAGCAAAAAGAAAGTCTAAAATTCCCATAATAGATTTTTACCCTCTGTACATTTTTTATTTCATTATTCTTTTCAGAATGTTTTTTTATATTTTGCAGATACTGTCCGCATGAAGATATTAATAGCAGATATCATCTTTCAAAAAAATCTATCGCTCCGGCAGGTATCAATTCTGACCGGAATCCCGAAGTCCACGCTCAATGATCTGTGCAATGGAAGCATACCGCGATTGGATACATTGGAGCAGATCGCTAAGGGCTTGCAAGTGCGGATGCACGATTTATATGACAGCCCTTATAAGTGATTTTCAAAAAGTGTCCGATATTTCGGACGATTTCCAAAATTTACTAATTTTCACCCTTTTGATCCGTAATATTAATATAGAGAACAAAGTGTTCGAGAAAAGATATTGAAATCGAACGAATGTTCGTATATAATAAGACTAGATCGGAGGGCGTACATATGGACTACAAAGGAAAGATTATCAAAATGCTTCAGAAGATAAACGATGAAAAAACACTCGCGTTTATCTACAAAATCATCTGTAATCTATTGGACTAGGTTTGACCTAGTCCTTTTTCTTTAATCCGTTTTCCAATTCTTTAGCAATTTTCTCTAAAACAGCCAATTCATCTTCATCTAATCTGGATAATGCAAGAATTAAACGGGATTTGAAGGACGATTCTTCTTCCTTAAAGAGATTAGAAGTCATTTTTGCGATTTCATCTTCTCTTGTTGGAGAAAGAAACATTTTGCCGTCTCCTGTACGAAGCCAATTTTCATTGACTAAATTTCCATGCCAGTCTGCACGGCATATAGCCATTAGATTTGCTTCGGTGAGCTCGTTTACGCCATTTTCAATCTGACTAACAGAGTTCTTTTTTAATCCTATTTCATTGCCAAATTTCTCAAGGGTGAGACCAAGAGCTTTTCGAATTTCTTTTACTCGCTCTCCCTGTGTCATAACTGCACCTCCTTTTTTCTGATAAGAACAGAATAGCACGTGATAATGAAAAAGTCAACGAAAAAAGTTCTTTGAAAGAACAAAAAGTGTTTGACAAAGTTCGTTTAAGGAACTATAATGTTCTTGTAAGGAACACGAAAGGAGGGAAAAACATGTCGGAAAAAGAGAAAAAAACAATGGAAGAGATTTCCAAGGCTGTTTCAGGAATGACGGAAGCCGAAAAGAACCGATTCCTTGGAATTGCTGAAGGAATGAGCATCATGAAGGACATGAATCAGAAAAAATCACCTGATAAAAAATTGGAGACATAGGAAGGAGAAGCAATGAACGAGTTAAAAGTTTTCAATTCAGAAGAATTCGGCGATGTCCGAACGGTAACTATTAATGGAGATCCGTGGTTCGTTGGAAAAGATGTTGCAGCGGCATTAGGATTTACAAATCCAAGGGATGCAATTTCAACGCATGTTTTCGATGAAGATAAGGGAGTAGAAAGTATCGACACCCTTGGTGGAAAGCAAAAAATGACGGTAATTAATGAGTCAGGGCTTTATGCGTTGGTTTTTGGAAGCAGGTTAAAAAGCGCTCAGCGTTTTAAGCACTGGGTAACTTCCGAAGTCCTTCCGGCGATCCGCAGAACCGGCGGTTATCAGATGCCCGCCCCGCAGGGAAAAGAGCTTCTTGCGTTGGCGGTGCTGGAAGCGCAGAAGACCATCGAGGCACAGAATACAGAAATTGAACGTATGAAGCCAAAAGCGATCTTCGCCGATGCGGTGAGTGCAAGCACCAGCTCCATCCTGATCGGGGATCTGGCGAAGCTCCTACGTCAGAACGGCGTAGATACCGGACAGAAAAGATTATTCGAACAGCTCCGTAATGAAGGCTATCTTATGAAGACTGGATCCAGCCGGAACATGCCGAAGCAGAAATACGTGGCAAATGGATTTTTCCAGATCAAAGAGACTGTGATTTCCAATCCGGACGGCAGCGTGCGGATGACTAAAACTACAAAGGTGACTGGGAAAGGCCAGCAGTATTTCCTGAATAAATATTTGAAGAACAAGGAGGCAGTATGAGCCAGAAGAAACTGAGTGAGTACATCGATGCTCTGGACGGGATCACGTATCCGCAGTGGGTAAAGCTGAGAGAAGGAATTGATATGCAGTTTGATTTTTCCAGAAGAGAGCTGGAAAAAGATATGCAGGTCTCTTCTGGAGAAACGGCGAAATTTATCCGCTCACATTTTGGAGAGGCAAGCGTTAAGTGATGCTGATGTTCGAAATAGCAATAGTAATTATTGTACTTGGAATGAATATGCTTTCCGCATTGTGCTATTCAAAAGAAAAGAAACGCACAGGCCTTATTTTAAAGGCACTGGCAGATGGCATTTCTTTAATATTTGTCTGTACTCGATGAAGATTGTTTTTGACAGGTCCTCAAAAACCTCGTCCATTTTTTGAGCACATTTTTCATATGGATATTCTGGATTGCCATTTTCAGCTTCCGCCAAGTTTAGGAATGCTAAATAGAAATCAGAATACATTGCCTGAGATAGTGGTTCCATGAGATGGATGTTTTGAGTCATTATATCCAAAAATGTGGAACGTACTTCAATAGACATAGTGCTCAACTGATTTTGAGGGAAGAATCCCATGCGATATCTCTGATAAAACGGGACATAAAATTTTAAAAGCTGTTCTTTTCTGACGTTGTATTTTCTGTCGGATGAGTCTTTTATCGAGTTTAGATAAACAAGGGTAAACGACCCAATTACAGTGATTACAGAAACAATAACAGAGCTATTCACGATGATCTCCTTTCTGAAATACTCGGGCATGGCAGTGCCTTGTATAACCAGAATAGGAGTGGAGCAGTAAAAAGTCAATAAAAAGAAAAAGTCCCACAGGAAGGACCAGTTCCCATGGGATGCAATACCAATGCAGCTACATAGTAGCAGAAAGTGAGTAATAAAGCAATGAAATTTTCCGAAAAATTGAGAAAGGCCATGAAAGAGCTGAATCTGACGCAAACTCAGATGGTCGGATTGATCGGGAAGAGCAAAGCGTCGATCAGCCAGTATCTTTCCGATAAGCAGGTTCCGTCCGAGGCAAAGCAGCGTGACATCGCGGTGGCGCTGGGACTGGAAGAAGATTATTTTTCCAAGCTGGATGACCGGATGTCGGCACTTCCGACGCAGAAAAGGAAAGAATGCATTATCCCGCGTCTGAGCGTCATGGATGCCGCGCGGATGATGGGAATTAATCATCAGACCGTGCGCAAAGGGCTCCAGCAGGGGGTATTCCCATGGGGCTATGGAATCAAAACATCGGACCACTGGGTATATTTCATTAACGCAAAACGTTTCTCGGAGATCGAGGGCATCAACGTGGAAGGAGTAACAGCAAATGAAAGCATCGGATAAAGTAGCGCTGGCGCTCGGCGCGGTTGGTACATGGATTTACATCGGCGGCGTGGATTCCGACCTGTGGGGACGCGCCGCCCTGGGAGCTGGAATGTTCCTTCTGGCGCTCGTGGCAAAGAAGATCGGCGATTACGTCGAAGAGTGCCGCGAGGAGCAGGAAGAGCGGGAAGAAGAGCGCCGGGACGAGGTGTTTGCGGCGTGGATCCGCTCAGGGTCGTTGAAAGAAGGGTGAGAATGATGCAGATTGTTGAATATACGGAGGCCGTGGATCTGACAATGCACGGCATGCATGATGATATCTACGTCATGCATCCGGTTGCCATCAGCAGTATGACCATGCAGGATGTGCGGGCGGCCGCAGAAGCCGGGGCTGTGTTTGCGGTCATGAAACAGCCACAGAAAGAGCCGGAAACGAAAGAAGAGGTAAAACCAACGCCCCCCCGAAAAGCCCTGCTGGACAGGGCAGGAAAAGGAAGCTGGACACTGGAAAGATGACGGCGCTTCGAAACGCAGGATGGTCCTATGAAAAGATTGCAGACGAAATGGGCTGCAGTGCGGGGACGGTTTGGAATTACTTTAACAAAGACAAGGAGGATAAGAAAGATGTCAGTGAAAATCAATAAGCTTGAAATTGAAAATGTCAAGCGAATCAAAGCAGTGAAACTGGAACCGACGGCAAACGGCCTGACCGTCATTGGTGGCAGAAACAACCAGGGTAAGACGTCGGTGCTGGATTCCATTGCGTGGGCATTGGGTGGCGAAAATTTCAGACCATCAGATGCAACGCGTGATGGATCCATCATCCCGCCAAACTTAAAAATAGTATTGAACAACGGTCTGATCGTTGAACGTAAAGGCAAGAACAGTGCGTTGAAGGTAACGGATCCAAGCGGTCAGAAGGCCGGACAGTCGTTGTTAAACACTTTTGTCGAGTCTCTGGCATTGAATCTTCCGAAGTTCATGGAGAGCTCCGGGAAGGAAAAAGCACAGACGTTGCTGCAGATCATCGGCGTTGGTAACCAGCTGGCGGAGTTAGAGAAAGAAGAAAAAGAGCTGTATCAGGATCGGCTGTACATCGGCCGGACTGCGGATCAGAAAGAAAAGTTCGCCAAAGAACAGCCGTATTATCCGGATGCTCCAAAGGATCTGGTTTCCCCATCTGCACTGATTCGGCAGCAGCAGGACATCCTCGCTCAGAACGGCGAGAATCAACGGAAAAGAGAACAGGCCGGAAAGATCCGGGAAGAGACCAAACGCGCCTACGACGAAGTGAAACGGTTGTCGGAACAGCTGGAGGCGGCAAAGCAGCATCATCTGCAGCTGGTAAAAGATCTGGAAACTGCTGAAAAGTCGGCCGCTGATCTGGTCGATCAGTCTACCAAGGAGCTGGAAGACAGCATTTCCAATATTGAGGAAATCAATCGAATGGTACGCGCAAATCTGGACAAGGAGAAGGCGGAGGATGATGCAAAAGAATACCGTCGTCAGTATGATCAACTTTCAGAGAAAATTACTTCTGTCCGGGAAAAGAAAGCAAACCTGCTTTCTTCTGCAGAGCTGCCTCTTCCAGATCTGTCTGTAAAGGAAGGTGAGCTGGTGTATAAAGGGCAGAAATGGGACAACATGTCCGGCTCTGAGCGGCTGATGGTATCTACAGCCATTGTCCGGAAATTAAATCCGGAGTGTGGCTTTGTTCTTCTGGACAAGCTGGAGCAGATGGATCTGCAGACACTGCAGGAGTTTGGTTCCTGGCTGGAGGGCGAAGGGCTGCAGGCGATCGCTACCAGGGTAAGTACCGGTGATGAGTGCAGCATCATAATCGAAGACGGTTATGTGGTTGGACAGGCGCAGGCTGAACAGCCACAGCAAAAATCATGGAAGGCAGGTGTATTTTAATGGAAATTATCAAAGGTGTAATTCCCTGTGCAAAAAAAGTTGTGGTTTATGGTCCGGAAGGAATTGGCAAATCTACGTTTGCCAGTAAATTCCCGGATCCGGTGTTCATTGATACTGAGGGTAGCACGAACTCAATGGATGTTGCCCGGTTGCCAAAAGCTACAAGCTGGCAGAACCTTCTTGACCAGGTGGACTACATCCGGACGCATCCGGACGTGTGTAAAACGCTTGTGGTTGACACGATCGACTGGGCGGAGTCTATGTGCATCCAGTTTATCTGCGATAAGCATCGGAAGTTTGGAATCGAGGATTTCGGGTATGGAAACGGCTATACCTATGTAAAAGAGGAGATTGGCCGGTTCCTGAATCGGCTTTCAGAAGTTGTGGAAGCGGGCGTCAACGTGGTTCTTACAGCACATGCGCAGATTAAAAAATTTGAACAGCCGGATGAGCTGGGAGCTTATGACCGATGGGAACTGAAGCTTGGAAAGAAAACAACATCCCAGACATCGCCGCTGATCAAGGAATGGGCGGACATGCTGCTGTTTGCCAACTACAAAACGTTTTCCATTGCAGTTGATGACAAGGGAAAGAAGAGGAAAGCGCAGGGCGGTGAGCGTGTCATGTACACGTCACATAACGCCTGCTGGGATGCAAAGAACCGTTTCGGTCTGCCGGATGAGGTTCCGTTTGACTACAAAGTCATTCAGAGCATTATAGAACAGGGAAAAGCTTCCGCAGATATGAAACCGTACAAAGCTGCAGAAGTACCTAAAACGGCGTCAGCTCCTGAGCCCGTTCCGGAAGCTCCGAAGCCGACAACGCCAGAAGAAGTAACTGGGGAACAGATGAATCTTCCACTGGATGAGCCGCCTAAAACGCCGGATCCTGCAGGGGAGAACAGTCTGGATCCGGAAATCCCGAAGGCACTGCGAGACCTGATGGAAACTTATCACGTAGATGAATGGGACGTGGAGAACGTCGTAGAAGCGAAAGGGTATGTTCCGGTCGGCACAAAGATCAAAGATTACGATGTCGTAAATCCTGGCATTATCGAGGGGCTTCTGGTAGCCTGCTGGGACCAGGTCTATGCTGCAATCAAAGAAATGAAAGAAAAACAGGAAATTCCATTTAATTAAGGAGGAAAACGATTATGTCAGTAGAAGGAAGAGAACTTGGATGGGATGATTCTATTAAACAGGATTCCCAGAATTTTGATCCAATCCCGGAGGGGGATTACAACGTAACCATCGAGAAATATGACCGCAGCAGATCCAAAGGAGAAGGAAAGCTCCCGCCATGCAATATGGCAGTCGTGTACTTTATTGTACACGGGCCAGACCGTGAGATTACAATTCGTGAGAACTACATCTTACATAGCAGCCTGGAATGGAAACTGTCAGAGCTGTTCCGTGGCGTCGGTCTGAAAAAAGAGGGGGAAGAGCTTCGGATGGACTGGAATGCGCTTCCAGGAAAAACGGCAAGAGCGAAAATCGGCGTGAAGCCGGGAATCAAAGACCCAAGTAAGAAGTTCAACTACATTGAAAAGCTGTATCCGAAAGACTCGGATAAGCCAGCATTTACACCAGGGAGATTTTAAATGGAACTGAGACCGTATCAGAAAGAAGCAAAGGAAGCTATTTTTGAACAGTGGGACAGCGGGGTATCAAAAACCCTGCTGGTCCTTCCTACTGGATGTGGAAAGACGGTAGTCTTTGCCAAAGTAACAGAAGAGTGTGTCCGGCAGGGAGACCGTGTTCTGATCCTGGCACACAGAGGGGAGCTGCTGGAACAGGCCGCAGATAAACTGATGAAGACAACCGGTCTTGGTTGTGCGCTTGAAAAGGCAGAGAGTTCCTGCCAGGGGAGCTGGTTCCGCGTAGTAGTTGGTTCTGTGCAGACACTGATGAGAGAAAAACGTCTGAACAGCTTTGATCCTTTTTATTTTAATACAATCATTATTGATGAAGCCCATCACTGCATTTCGGACAGCTATCAGCGTGTGCTGCAGCATTTCCCGCATGCGCATGTATTGGGAGTAACAGCGACACCGGATCGCGGCGATATGCGGAACCTTGGGGCTTACTTTGAATCGCTGGCCTATGAATATACACTTCCGAAAGCAATCAAAGAAGGGTATCTGTCCCCAATCAAGGCACTGACTATTCCACTCAAAATTGATATGAGTAGTGTATCAGTGCAGGCTGGAGATTTTAAAGCAAGCGAAATCGGCACCGCACTGGATCCATATCTGCAGGGGATCGCAGAAGAAATGCAGAAATACTGCATGGATAAGAAAACAGTGGTATTCCTTCCGCTGGTAAAGACCAGCCAGAAATTCCGTGACTTGCTGAATCAGTATGGATTCCGGGCTGCAGAGGTAAATGGAGACAGCCAGGACAGAGCTGAAATTCTGAAAGATTTTGATGCCGGGAAGTATAACGTGCTGTGCAATTCGATGCTCCTGACAGAGGGCTGGGATTGCCCGTCTGTGAATTGTATCGTGGTTCTCAGACCAACTAAGGTGCGGAGCCTGTATTGTCAGATGGTGGGGCGTGGTACCCGATTGTCCCCGGAAACAGGAAAAGACCATCTACTGTTGCTTGATTTTTTGTGGCACACAGAGCGGCATGAGTTGTGCCATCCGGCGAGCCTGATCTGCGAAAATGAAGAAGTAGCCCAGCAGATGACAGAAAATCTGGAAAAAGAAGCAGGCATGCCGGTTGACTTAGAAGAAGCAGAACAGAAAGCATCTGAGGATGTCGTAGCACAAAGAGAAGAAGCTTTAGCAAAGCAGCTTGCAGAAATGAAGAAGCGCAAAAAGAAACTGGTGGATCCGCTGCAGTTTGAGATGTCCATCCAGGCGGAAGACCTGTCCAGCTATGTTCCCTCTTTTGGGTGGGAAATGGGACCACCATCTGAGAAGCAGAAAAAGACACTGGAAAAGCTGGGCATTATGCCGGATGAAATCGAAAATGCAGGAAAAGCAGAAAAGATCTTGGATCGATTGAGTAAAAGACGCACGGAGGGGCTGACGACACCAAAACAGATCCGTTTTCTGGAAAGCAGAGGATTTGAGCATGTAGGAACCTGGCAGTTCGAGACAGCAAAGAATCTGATTGACCGGATTGCGGCAAATGGATGGCGGGTTCCAATGGACATTAATCCAAGAGAGTATAAAGGAGCTTAAAAATTATGGAACAGAGGACGAGCCTTACAGAAATTATAGAACATATCAATCCATCCGAGCTTACTTATCAGGAATGGTGTTCTGTCGGGATGGCTCTGAAACAGGAAGGTTATCCGGTGTCTGTATGGGATGCCTGGAGCCAGAAAGATTACGGCAGATATCATGCAAATGAATGTGAGAAAAAATGGAGAACCTTTTCCGGCTCATCCTCACCGGTAACCGGCGGCACGATCGTACAGCTTGCCCTGGATCATGGATGGGTTCCGGAGAAGGGCCATGAACTGGATTGGAACGACAGTATCGCGGTGGACAGTGACCGTGTTGTTGTGGATAAAAACTGGCTGGAGGGGAAAGAGATACAGGAGCCTTCTAACTGGAATCCTGCGGAGCAGCTGATCACGTATCTGGAAACACTGTTTGAAGCAGGAGAAAACGTAGGATACGTCACTGGAAGCTGGGAAAAGACAGATGAAAAAGGTACGCGCTGGCTGCCACAAAAAGGCAGCTGGGACCGTACTGCCGGACAGTTGATTGAATTGCTGAACGACTGTAAAGGGGACATTGGCGCAGTACTTGGTGACTACAATCCGGAAGCCGGAGCGTGGATCCGCTTCAATCCGTTGGACGGAAACGGCTGTAAAAATGAAAATGTAACAGAGTACCGGTATGCTTTAGTAGAGTCAGATCATATGGAGCTGGAACAGCAGAATGCTATCCTGCGGGAGCTAGAACTTCCGATCGCCTGCCTGGTATATTCCGGAAAAAAGAGCCTGCATGCTATTGTGCGGGTAGATGCGGCAGATTACAACGAGTATCGAAAACGGGTTGATTATCTGTATGAAGTCTGCCAGAAAAACGGAATCGACGTGGATACACAGAACCGGAATCCATCGAGACTTTCCAGAATGCCAGGAGTGCAGCGTGGTGAAAAGAAACAGTTCATCGTAGATACCAACATCGGAAAACAGTCCTGGAATGAATGGTACGAGTGGATTGAGGGTGTCAACGATGATCTGCCGGAACCGGAAGGGCTGGAAAGCGTATGGGATAACCTCCCCGAGCTGTCGCCGTGTCTGATTGATGGGATCCTGAGAAAAGGGCATAAAATGCTTATTTCCGGTCCGTCTAAGGCAGGTAAGTCATTCCTGCAGATCGAACTGTGTATTGCCATTGCAGAAGGAAAGAAGTGGCTGCAGTGGCATTGCGCACAGGGACGTGTCATGTACGTCAATCTGGAGCTTGACCGGGCAAGCTGTCTGCACCGTTTTAAAGATGTATACGAAGCAATGGGCTTTACACCGGATAATCTGCAGAACATTGATATCTGGAACCTGCGTGGAAAGTCAGTCCCTATGGATAAGCTGGCACCAAAGCTGATCAGGCGTGCTGCAAAGAAAAACTATGTGGATATTATTATTGATCCGATTTATAAAGTCATAACGGGAGATGAAAACAGCGCGGATCAGATGGCAAATTTCTGTAACCAGTTCGACAAAGTCTGCACGGAACTCGGATGCGCGGTGATTTATTGCCATCATCACAGCAAAGGAAATCAAGGAGGGAAGAAATCTATGGACCGTGCTTCTGGTTCCGGTGTATTTGCCCGTGATCCGGATGCTCTGCTGGATCTGATCGAGCTGGAGCCTACAGAAGCGCTGATGAAGCAGGAAGAAAATAAAGCGATCTGCAAGGTGTGTACGGACTATCTGGATGCGCATTTCAAGTGGGAGGAAGATCTTTCCCAGGACGATTTACTGAGCAGTGCGCAGATGATGAGCTACTGCGAGGCGCATCTGGACCGGTGGCAGAAGATAGCCCTGGATAAGCAGATCGCCGAGGCAAAAGCGGCAGTACAGGCCCATACGGCATGGAGAATCGAAGGGACACTTCGGGAATTTCCAAAGTTCGAACCGGTCAACATGTGGTTTGAGTATCCGGTTCACTGCCTGGATCAGATCGGCGTGCTGAAAGATCTTGAGCTGGAAGCAGACAAACCGGCATGGCAGAAAGGTAGAGAAGCCAGAAAGAAACAGGGAGAGCAAGCACGTAAAGCCAAAAAGGAGAAATATAAGATGGCTATAGAAAATTTCCGATTTACCCATGAGGACAAATATCCGACGGTAAAGGAGCTGTATGAAGTCCTGAAATCGGATGCAGAAGCAACCGGCGAGAAATATCCGGAGGAAAAAACGGTTCGAAATTCATTAAAAGAAATCGGATTTATGGTAAATAAAGATACACGTTGTATTTGCCCGATACCTGAAACATTTTAGGTCATGGGCAAATGCCCGACACCTAAAACAACATAGGTAACGGGAATGCCCGCGATCATGGTAACGGGCATCGGGCAGAAAGTTGCCCGACACCATGTTTTTTAGGTGGCAGGAATGCCCGCCCGGCACCTGTATATAAATATATACCCTAATCGGGCGGGAATGTGCGGGCATGCCCACCCTAAGTGTGGGGCGATTGAGTACGCCCCCACAACGGGTTAGGAGCATACCCACCCAGCACAGACGCGCAGGAAAGGAATGATAAAACATGTCACACGACAAACGACTCAAAATTGCGGGACAGATGCCTCCGCTTAGAAGAATCCCCTTTGGAGAAGTTTATGACGCATCGAAAGACGAAGTTCTTCTGTGGCTGAAAGAACAGCCGGAGCTTTTGAATTTGTTTGCTGACAAATTAAGATCTTGGGGTTGCATCACATTTGATAAAAAATCTGGTACTTGGAGAGGGGCTGATTATCATGATTGATTTTTTTATGGCGATGAACCCGCCGACGATAACACATCAGGAACATAAAGTTGCAATCGTAAACGGGAAACCGGTATTTTACGAAACACCAGAATTAAAAAGAGCCCGGCAGAAACTGATTGGGCATCTGTGTAAATATAAGCCAGAAGACATGGAACCGTACCAGAAAGGTGTACGCCTGGTTACAAAGTGGTGCTTCCCGCAGGGAGAGAAACATAAGGACGGAGAATACCGGACTACAAAGCCTGACACCGATAACCTGCAGAAGCTGCTGAAAGATTGCATGACGACGGTAGGCTTCTGGAAAGATGATGCACTGGTTGCGTCAGAGATCGTGGAAAAGTTCTGGGCGCGCATCCCAGGCATTTACATCAAGATTGAGGAGCTGCCATGATGAATTATTTTAAATTCTTTACAGAGGTCTGGCGATTCTTCAAGAAGTATTATAATCGGCCAGGAAAAGAACAGGACTATGAGGAGAGTGTTCGGGAATGCTCTCAGCTTGCGAAAACGTTCGGAAATGGAGAGTTTGTAAACCAGGTATGCATGGCAGTCCTGGAAGAACTGGAACGCTGCTGGAAGGGCAGAGAGGAGGAGTAGATGGCAGTGATTGGAATTGTTGTGTTTTGCGGGGGGATCATCTGTGCGGTGGCGTGGCTGCTGAACCGGGCAGAGCGTCCGAAGGATCCGGAAGAGGACCGGGAGCAGGAAGAATATCTTACGGAATGGAGCAGGAATCATGGGAAGAATGAAAAAAGCAAAGTGGAAAAGTAGAGAAGAGCACAACGACTATATCCATGCTGAATGCTCTGGTTGTGGCTTTCAGGTTGAGAGTTATGATGCCGTTGAAACAGGAAGATCCAGTACAGAATATATCAAAGCAAAATGGAAGTTCTGCCCGAAGTGCGGAGCTAAAATGACAGTGTAGAACAAACAGAAAGGAGCCAGCCTCCGGCCGGGGCAAAAGAAAAAAATGAAAAATATCAAAGAAAACAATTTCTCGAAAAGAGGGTCAAACAATGAAGGATCTGATTATTGACTGCTTTGCTGGCGGGGGCGGCGCCTCCGTCGGCATCGAGATGGCACTGGGGAGACCGGTAGATATTGCGATTAATCACGATCCGGATGCCATCCTGATGCACAAAACGAATCATCCGAACACGCTGCATCTAACAGAAGATATTTTTAAGGTTGACTTGAAGAAATATGTAAAAGGCCGGCACGTGGCTCTGATGTGGGCGTCGCCGGACTGTACAAGCCATAGCAAGGCAAAAGGCGGTAAACCACGGGAGAAAGGATTGAGAATTCTTCCGTGGGCTGTTTACAAACACGCTAAAGCAATTCTGCCGGACGTGATCCTGATGGAAAACGTAGAGGAAATACAACAGTGGGGGCCGCTTGACAGTAATGGTCATCCGATTAAGGAACGTCGTGGAGAGGACTATCGAAAATTTATTATGGCAATGAAATCTCTTGGATATATGTTTGAGTGCAGAGAACTGATAGCAGCAGACTACGGAGCACCCACGACACGGAAACGCTGGTACGCAATCTTCCGGAGAGACGGACGTGAGATTGTATGGCCGGCACCGACTCACTTCAAGGATCGAGAGCCACGGTGGAAAGCCTGTGGCGACTACATAGACTGGTCAGATTTTGGACGATCCATATTTGATAGGCCAAAGCCTCTGGCGGACGCGACTATGAAGCGTATCGCGAATGGAATCCGGAAATATATCGTGGAAAATCCGAATCCATATATCGTAAAAGATGGAGAAAAGCTGTTTTTGTCGTATCTGGATAAAGCATATGGTGGAAACTATAAAGGTTGTGGAAGTGACCTGCATTCTCCTTGCAGCACAATTACCACCGTAGATCACAATCGTCTGGTGACTGCTTTTCTCATCCAGTATCACGGCGAGACGAAAGCCGGAGATTCCCGGGGCCAGTTTCTAACGGAGCCGATCAAGACCATTGATACCAGTAACCGGTACGGGCTGGTGACAGCGTTTATTACCAAATATTACAAGACTGGTATCGGACAGGGTTGCGATGAGCCATTGCATACGATTACAACATCGCCGGGGCACTTCGGGCTGATATCCGCATTCCTGATTAAATATTACGGATCCGGCGGAAGCTGCCAAGGCATTGACAGGCCACTGGATACGATCACCACGAAGGATCGTTTTGGTTTGGTTAATGTGGTGCTGGATATTCAGGGAGAAAAATACATTCTGAAGGATATCTTCCTGCGAATGCTGAAACCGGAAGAACTGAAGCTGATGCAAGGATTCCCGAAAGATTATATCATTGATCGGGATTACAACTGGAAACCGTACCCGATTGCAAAGCAGGTGGCGCGGATCGGGAACAGTGTGGTGCCGATTATGGCGGAAAAGTTAGTAGAAGCCAACTGCTCGTACTTAAAAGTAGGGGAGCGGGTGCCGAACCTTAACATCAATGACAGCCAGGAGCAGTTGAGATTTGCGTGAGGAGGTGATACCAATGGAGAAAAAGGTTCTGGAGCAGTACATAGACGCATGCGAGCTGATCAAAGAGACGGAAAAGGACATTAGACGGCTGAAAAAGAAGCGGCAGACCATCGTGCAGACGAACGTGTCCGGGAGCAATCCGGAATTTCCGTACAATCCGCAGCACTTTAAGATCGCTGGGACGGCGTTTACGTATGAGGAGGACTCGCGCCTGCGGTACGAGGAGAAAATCCTGGAAGAGCGCCGGGAAAACGCCCAGCGGTTGAAGGTAGAAGTGGAGCAGTGGATGAACCACATTCCGCAGAGGATGCAGCGGATCATCAAGTACAGAGTCTTCGAGGAGATGAGCTGGAGCCAGGTGGCAAGTAAACTGGGGCGGAAAGCTACGGAGGGCAGTGTGAAAATGGAATTTCAAAGATTTTTCGAGAAAGAGTAAACTTTGTTACGTTTGTTACATATGTTACGATTCAAAATGTTATAGTGTATCATGGAAGAACGGCAGGAAGGGTTTCATCTTTTCTTTACCTCCTTGTGAATGTATTTTGATCGGCGACCAGGCGTCACAGCCTGGCCGTTGATTTGGCAGGCATCAGCCCGTGGAAAAAGCCCGAATGATGCACGGTGTTGAACGAAGCCCCCAGACATCTGAACTGAGAGCGATGCACCGCCTTAGAGAGATTGACAAGGCCTGCTTGAATTTTATAGTTATGTAGTGCCATAACTACAAAAAACGGTAGGAAGTGCTATTGGAACGTAGCTCAAGGAGAGCGCAGAGACGCCGGCACGAGGCGCAGGTTCGAATCCTGCCGTTCCAACTCTCCAGTGGATGGAGATTCTCCGATTTGTTACTCTTATACAAGGATTCCTCGCAGAGATGCGGGGAATTTTTGCGTGCAGAAACAGAAAGGCGGTGTTGCAGGATGGCAAAATTGACTGCAAAGCAGCAGAGATTTGTTGAGGAGTATCTGATCGACCTGAATGCAACGCAGGCCGCGATCAGAGCTGGCTATAAAGCAGGAAACTCACAAAGAGCCAGCGAAATAGGAAATGAATTACTCCAGAAAACTCCAGTTTCAGAAGCGATTCAGCAGGCAATGGCCGAAAGGTCAAAAAGGACAGGTATCAACCAAGACAGAGTAATCCAAGAACTGGCGCGAATAGCTTTTGTGAATCCGCAAAAAGTAATCAATTCTGAAGATGCTTCTATTCGAGCAGATGCCACAGAAGATGATTTGGCATGTATTCAGTCAGTAAAAGTTAAAACTATGGATGGTGAAAAAGGATCGTCAGTTGAAAGGGAAGTCCGATTAAATGATAAGATGAGAGCACTGGAACTTCTTGGAAAACACCTTGGTATGTTCAAGGATAAAGTTGAGCTGGATACAGATATGGATCTCAACATCACAATTAATTATGGAGAGGACGATTCCGGATGAACATAAACGTCCAGATGAACCCAGGCTTCAAAGAAGTTGACCGCAGCCGAAAACGGTATATTGTTATGAAAGGCTCTGCCGGATCGGGGAAGAGCGTTGACACGGCGCAGAATTATATCCTGCGGCTGATACAGGATCCGGGAAGAAATCTTCTATGCGTTCGAAAGGCGGACGTGACAAACAGGGATAGCACTTTTGCAGAATTGCAGGGTGCTATTTTTCGTATGTTTGGGGAGCAGTATAAGAGATATTGGCACATCAACAGCTCCAACATGATTATGGAGTGTAAGATCAACAGGAATCAGATCATTTTCCGTGGAGTCAATGATGAGAAACAGCGTGAAAAGCTGAAATCCATTACTTTCAAGCGTGGAAAGTTGACCGATGTGTGGATTGAAGAAGCCACGGAAATTACGCAGGCGGACTTCGAGATCATTGATGACCGTCTCCGTGGTGAACTGCCGGATGGACAGTTCTATCAGATACGGATGACGTTCAACCCGGTATCGGCGTACCACTGGATTAAGCGTGTGTTTTTTGACCGGTCAGATCCGGATGTTCTGACACATCAGTCAACCTACGAGCAGAACCGCTTTATCGATGATGCCTACCGAAGACGTATGATGCGGCGTAAGGAAGTGGATCCAGAGGGGTATCTGGTATATGGCCTGGGGGAATGGGGCGAGGTCGCCGGACTGATCCTCAAAAACTATGTTGTCGAAGAATTTGACTGTTCACCGGAACGATTCGATTACATGGTCAATGCACAGGATTTCGGATTCAATCACGCCAATTGCATCGGTGAGGTTGGCTTTAAGGATGGTGAGTTGTATCTATGCCGGGAACTGTACGTGTATGAGATGGACACGGACGAGATCATCCGGCTGGCGGAGGGGCAGTTCAACAAGCGCCTGCGCATGTGGTGCGATTCTGCGGAGCCGGACCGTATCAAGATGTGGCAGAAAGCAGGATACCGCGCAAAAGGCGTGCAGAAAGAGCCGAACAGCGTGCATGCCCAGATAGACTATTTGAAACAGCACAGGATACATATCTACCCGTCCTGCGTCAATACAATAAAAGAAATTCAGCAATGGAAGTGGAAGAAGGATGAGCGTACCAACACTTATCTCGAAGAGCCAGTTCCATTTTTTGATGATGCCATGGCGATGCTTCGATACTCCATTGAGGAAGAACGCAAGGCGAAACCACGGCTGAACAGAAAGGTGAAAGGAGGGATATAGAAGTGCGAACGAATTTGTATAGGCTACCGTCGGAAGAGACGCTGACAGATGCCAAATTGAACGAATTTATCATGCGGCATTCCGGAGAGTGCGCATTTAGATACAGCATGCTGCAGGAGGCCTACGAGACGGATTACCCGATCCTGCATGAGCCGTTAAAGCCCAAGTGGAAGCCGGACAACCGGATCATGGTCAACTTTGCGAAATACATCGTGGATACGATGAACGGCTTCTTCATCGGGCATCCGATCAAACTGCAGGTAGACGATGGAAACGAAGCGGTTGAGAAATATGTTGATTTTCTGGATCAGTATAATGATCAGGACGATAACAATGCCGAACTGTCCAAGATCTGCAGTATCTTCGGCAAAGGCTATGAAATGTATTACGTAGATGAGAACGGAAATATCGGTATCACCTATCTGAGCCCGCTGGATGCATTCATGATCTACGACGATTCCGTGCTGGAAAGGGAACGATATTTCGTGCGGCTGTATTACGATTCGAATCAGATCCTTCATGGAAGCGTATCGGACGAGACGAAGGTCCGCTGGTTTACAATCAAAGGAAAATTACTCTGGGATGCAGACGAGAAGATACACGGCTTCGACGGCGTTCCGGCATCGGAGTACGTAGAAAACAAGGAGCGTATGGGAATCTTCGAGCCGGTCCTTACGATGATTAATGCATACAACAAGGCGATCAGCGAGAAAGCCAATGATGTTGACTATTTCGCGGATGCCTATCTCAAGGTTCTTGGTTCCAAGCTGGAAGAAGACGATGTGGCGCATATCCGGGATGACAGAATCATTAATTTCGACGGGGACACCGAACGGTTGATTGTCGAATTTCTTCAGAAACCGGATGGTGATACCACGCAGGAGCATCTGATCGATCGTCTGGAAAAGCTCATTTTCCATATCAGCATGGTGGCCAATATCTCGGATGAGAATTTTGGCACCAGTTCCGGCATCGCCATGAAATATAAGCTGCAGGCAATGAGTAACTTGGAAAAAACGAAAGAGCGGAAATTTACCAGTGGAATGAACCGGAGGTATCGTCTGATTTTCTCAAATCCGGTCTCAGGAATGAAAAAAGATGACTGGGTGAAGATCCATCCACATTTTACGCCAAATTTCCCGGCAAACCTGCAGGAAGAGGCAGAGATCGCGAAGAATCTGGAAGGTGTGGTCAGCCAGGAAACACAGCTCGGGATGCTGTCTATTGTGGACAATGTACAGGATGAAATCAAGAAAATTGATACCGATCAGAACAAGGTGAGAGCGGATCCAGTGATGAAGCAGATGTTTGGCGGCGGTGGACAGGATGACGAGTAAGGAATACTGGCAGAAACGTGAGACGGAACATGCCAAGAAGAATAAGATGTCTGAGCAGACCTATGCAGAAGAGATCCGGAAGACCTATGCGTATATGGCGGATCAGATTCAGAAGGAAATCGATGGATTTTACGCAAAATACGCCAATGCTGAGAAGATTTCGCTGGCAGAAGCAAAGAGAAGGGTTTCCAAGCTCGATATCGAAGAGTATGGCAGGAAAGCGGCGAAATACGTCAAAGAAAAAGATTTTTCCGACCAGGCGAATGAAGAGATGCGGCTGTACAATGCAACCATGAAGATCAACCGTCTGGAACTGCTGAAAGCCAATATCGGGCTGGAAATGGTATCCGGTTTCGATGAACTGCAGAAATATTTTGACAAGACGCTGACACAGCAGACAATAGAAGAATTTCGCAGGCAGGCGGGTATTCTTGGCAATTCCGTGCAGGAAAATGGGAAAATGGCGCGGGCAATTGTCGATGCGTCATTCCATAACGCCACTTATTCCGATCGAATCTGGATGTATCAGGATATGCTGAAAGCAGAGCTGGACAAGCTGCTGAAAACAGGGCTAATCCAGGGCAAGAACCCGCGGGAGCTTGCGGTGCACTTGCAGAAACGCTTCGGTGCAAGCCGGGAGGATGCAGAGCGGCTCATGGTCACGGAGCTTGCCAGAGTCCAGACAGAAGCGCAGAAGCAGTCCTATATTCGAAATGGATTCGAAGAATATACATACGTTGCCTGCGGGAATGCAGATGTCTGCGAGCGGTGCCAGGCGTTGGATGGTAAGCATTTCAAAGTGCAGGATATGATGCCGGGAACGAACGCGCCGCCGATGCATCCACGGTGCCACTGCTCCACGGCAGCCTATGAAGACAGTGCAGAATATGAGAAATGGTTGGACTTTCTGGAGCAGGGTGGTACCACAGAAGAATGGGAAGCATCGAAAAACAGAAAGGCAAGATATAAAGACAACGAAGGAATATTCCAAACATTGGATGGCAGATCAAAGGGGCGAGACGTTATCAAACCTCGAAATATCATGAAAGAAATGAAAAAGTCCAGCATCGGAACGGAAATGTTGGAATATCTTCAGGAAAATGATATTCAAATAAAGGTATGGTACGGAGTTGATGTTGATGAAGGACTGGACGGACTTTTCGAAGATGGAGAAATCAACATTTATGCTGATAATACCAAAACGGTTCGTGAAACGGCTATTACGGTGATTCACGAGGCCACGCATGCCAAAATCAACAAGCCAAATACCAAAAGTCAAGAACTGCAATGCTATGTGAACGAGTACAGGCATCAAAACATTGAATTGACAGAGAAAGTGCTCCAGGATATAATTAATCATATAAATGATAAATATCCGAATCTGAAATGGGAGTGATTGTTTATGACGAATACTCTGAATATTCCGCCTCATGAGAGAGTAAAGCTCTTGAGGAAAGGCGAAAAAGTTTTGTGCAAAAAATGTAAAACAGGAATCATGATTCCTGTTGGCGACCGTGAAAAAACCAATACTTTTTACTGTGATTCTTGCAAGAATCAGTTAATTATCAACTGATGATAAGGAGACAGGACAAATGGCTCAGAATGATTATTTCGTGATTGTATACCAGGTACTGAAATATCTGTATGAATGCTTGAAAAAGGGTGAAAAACCAGAAGCGTGTTACCTTACAGCATCGGCTTATAATATTCCTGAGAATTACTGGCAGTATATCATGTTAAGCCTGATTACGGAAGAGTATGTAAAAGGCATTGTCGTCAATCATACGAAAGATGGCGTCCTTTTAGGCGGCCTGCCGGATGCTATTATCACGCCCAAAGGTATTTCATATCTGTTTGAGAATTCATTGATCGAAAAGGCAAAAAGGACATTGAAAGACGTAAAAGAAATGGTTCCATTTGTATAATTAACCACCAGTCGAGAGGCCGGTGGTATTTTTGTGCCCATTTGTTAAGAAAGAGAGGATCAGAGAATGATTGAGGTGCGCGTTCGTAAAAACGAAATTAAGGTGTCCGGTCATGCAATGTACGCACCGCACGGGCAGGACATCGTCTGTGCGGGTGTTTCCAGCCTTGTGCGGACGCTGATCCGCTCGATCGAGGATCTGACAAGGGATGAAATAGAATACGAAGTATCGCCCGGCTGGGTTGATATACAGTATGGGAATCTATCAGAGAGAGCAAGAACTCTGGTGGATTCCTTTTTTGTCGGCATCTGTCTGATGGTCGATGAATTTCCGGAGCATGTCAGGATCGTGTAACCGATGTGACCGAAATGTCGTTAAACTATGATTCCGGAGCAACGGCACGGGGCTATTACAGAACGGGACGGGGCAGAAAGGACAGAAAAATAATGAAGCGCAAAAACAACCATTATCATTGGAGAATCCCGATGATCAACCTGCAGGTATTTGCAGACGGCGAAGGAGACGGCAGCGGAGCCGGAGACGGAAACGAGGACGGAGCTGGAGCAGGTTCTGGAGATAGCGGCAATGAGATGTCGTTTGATGATTTTCTGGGGCAGGCAGAGAATCGCGCGGAGTTCGACCGCAGAGTGCAGAAAGCGGTAAATACAGCAGTGACCAAAGCGCAGGAAAAGTGGCAGGCGCTGACTGATGATAAGCTTTCAGAGGCGGAAAAGCTGGCGAAGATGACAAAGGAAGAGAAAGCGGAGTATAAAAACCGGAAGTTGGAAAAGGAACTGGCAGATCTGAAACGGCAGAATTCGCTCTCGGAAATGTCAAAGACGGCCAGAAAGATGCTGGCAGATGAAGAAATCAACATCCCGGATGAACTTCTGGCACATCTGGTATCGGAAAGCGCTGAGGATACCAAGACGGCAGTCGAAGCTTTCACAAAGATGTACAAGGATGCAGTACAGGCTGCCGTAAAAGATGCCCTGAAAGGAAATGCCCCAAAGGGCGGATCCGGCGGAAAAGGCGCTGTGACAAAAGAACAGATTCTTGCAGTCAGCAACCCAATTGAACGGCAGCGGCTGATTGCGGAAAATATTGCATTATTTCAGTAGGAGGAAAACAGCATGCATAGAATTGGAAAATTAGGGCTGCAGGTATTTGCGGCACCGGATAACATGACAGGTCAGGAACAGATCCAGGTAAAAGCCCGCGAGATTGATTTCGTAACATCTTTCGGCAAAAACATTCAGGCGCTGCTTGATGTCCTGGGCATTATCCGAATGATCAAGAAAGATAACAACACCGTTTTAAATACAAAAAAGGTGACAGGAAACCTGCAGTCCGGTGAGGTCGCAGAGGGCGAAGAGATCCCGTACTCCCAGTACGCTGTGGAAGAAATTCCGTTTGATACTATTAAAATCAGCAAGTATCGTAAGGGAGTAACCCTGGAGGCAATCGCGGAAAAGGGATATGATGCCGCAGTACAGGATACCGACGAAGAGTTCAAAACCGATCTGCAGAACGTTGTCATGGATAAGCTGTACGCACAGCTGAAAGCAGGTTCTCTGACCGGCCATGAAAGCACTTGGCAGATGGCAGTTGCTATGGCAATTGGAAAGGTTAAAGATAAGTTCAAAAAGATGAGAAGAACGGCTACCGGCGTAGCAGTATGGGTAAATACACTGGATGTGTATAAATATGTCGGTGCCGCGGATATCTCCCTGCAGACAGCGTTCGGCTTTGAGTACATGAAGAAATTCCTTGGCGCTGATGTTGTCTTCGTAAGCTCTGAAATCCCGGAAAACGTCGTCATTGCTACTCCACTCAACAACATCATCGGATATTACATCGATCCGGGCGACTCTGAGTTCGTAAAAGCTGGCCTCAGCTATACAACGGACCCGACTACTCATTTTATCGGTTTCCATGCACAGGGTACTTACGAGAGAGCAATTTCGGATCTGTACGCTATTATGGGTCTGCGCTTATTCTGTGAGTACCTGGATGCCATCGCCTACATCTCCGTTGGTGGCGCGGATACACAGACTCTTGGAAAACTGACCGTAACGGCGGCAGAAGGATCTGAAACGGGAAAAACAAAGATCTCCGTAAAAGAGCAGCTGATGTCTATGAAAAACTGTTGGAAGTACAAAGATGCGGCATCCGCGACTGCCGTGAAATACGGCGATGACGTGAAAAACTGGAGCAAATGGGATGGAGAATCCGAAATCGCATCTACAGCAACCCATCACATCACGCTGGTTGAGTGTGATCAGAACTATAAAGCAGTCCGTTCCGGCGATGTAACAGCAGCTGTGAAGAGCTGAGAAGGAGGAACCTATGTACAGGGTGATTGAATACTTTACGGATCTTCATGACGATGACCATGAGTACCGAGAGGGTGATGTTTTCCCACGCGAGGGAATCAAGGTATCGAAAGAGCGTCTGGAAGAGCTTGCTTCGGATAAAAACCTGCGTGGAACCCCGGTGATCGAACTGGTAAAAGAACCAGAGAAGTAGGAGGCAGTCGATGCTCGAAGATCTGAAACTGCTTCTTGGACTGGAAGACACAGATAAAAAGACAGAACAGCAGCTACAGCTGATTCTGAATGCCACGAAACAGCGGCTGAAATTTCTTCTTGGCGGTCTGGAGCCGCCGGAAGAGATGGAATACATCATATTGGATGTTTCGGTCATTCGATTCAACCGGATCGGCTCGGAAGGGCTCTCCTCCCACAGCGTTGAGGGTGAGAGCCTTTCCTGGTCTGAAAATGATTTTGCCGGGTACATGGATGATATTCAGTCTTATCTGGACAGCCAGCGGGAGGCAAGGAAGGGAAAGGTGAAGTTTCTGTGAGATACGATACGCCAATTTTCTTCCGGCGAGTCCTGCCGGGTGAGTATGATTCGAAAACCGGAAACTATGCTGCAGACCAGGTCACAGAGGTGCGGAAAATGGCATCTGTGATGGATACGCGGGCGGAAATCATGCGGATCGTATACGGCGGGATCCGTCAGGGCAGCGTGACAGTGCAGCTCCAGAACCATTATCAGAAGCCGTTTGACAGGATCCGGATTGGAAACACGACCTACAAAGTGGACTATACGCGGAAATTACGTGTGAAACAGACTTTTATTTTATCGGAGGTGGTTTGATGCCGAAAATCAAGCTGGAAGGAATGGAGAAGCTGCAGGTCAAATTGAAGAAAAATGTGCAAATGAACGATGTTAAGCGGATTGTGAAAAGTAATGGGGCAGCCCTGCAGGAGTCGGCGCAGAGAAAGGTACCGGTGGATACTGGTAACTTGAAACGAAGCATTGGACTTGAGATCCGGGATAGCGGTCTTACAGCGGAAGTGGAGCCTACAGCAGAGTATGCGGCATACGTGGAGTATGGAACCCGATATATGAACGCACAGCCGTATATGCGTCCTTCCTATACGGCACAGAAAGAACAGTTCAAATCCGATTTGAAAAAGCTTACGAGGTGACATCATGGACCCACAGCAGGAATTATTCAGTGCATTGCTTCTGGAATTGAAAAAACAGTATCCGGACAGTGTGTATGACACGTTTTTACCGCCGGAAGGCACGCCATATCCGTTTGTCTATCTGGCGGACAGCGACTTGAATGATCAGGCCAACAAAACGGCTGTGTTCGGCAACGTAAGCCAGACAATCCACGTTTGGCACGATAATCCGCGGCAGCGCGGCACAGTTTCACAGATGCTTCTGCAGATCAAGCAGATTTGCAGACATCTGGAGCACACCGGCAACTTTTCCTGGTCCGTGAAGGACTTAAATCAGAGAATATTGCCGGATACAACCACCAACCAGCCACTTCTTCATGGCATCGTGGAAGTGACTTTTTTATTCAGTTAGGAGAACAGCATGAGAAATACAATGAATTTGCAGTTATTTGCAGATGCGGTACGTGGTAACAAGATCGTATACCTGTACAGAATTGAAAAGGATGCAGCCAAAAATGCAGCTGCTGCATTGGCATTCACCACGGAAAACGGTCGGACTGTAAGCAAAGATGCCGATACTACCGAAACCAAAGATGGTTCAATCCGAACACCGGGAAAAACAGAGGTTGAGATTACAGCGACCAGTATCCTTGCAAAAGGTGATACTTTGCTAGATTCCCTTGAAGACGCCATGGTGAATGATGAAAAAATTGAGATCTGGGAAGCCAATCTTGACGAACCGGCATCTGCCGGTGCCAATAAATTTAAGGGAAAATACTTCCAGGGCTATATCACTGAGCTGGAAAAGACTTCGAACGCCGAAGACATGGTGGAAGTATCCCTTACTTTTGGAATCAATGGAACCGGTCAGAAAGGCGACGTAACTGTAACGACCGAACAGCAGGAAATTGCTTCCTATGTATTCAAGGATACAACAAAAACAGAAGCGTAAAAGAACAGTTGAGGGCGAGAAATCGTCCTCTTTTTGAAAAGTAAAGGAGAAAAACGATATGGAACTTACAATCAATGGACAGGTGTATCAATTTAATTTTGGCATGGGATTTATGAGAGAAATGAATAAAAAAGTAACTATGCCGGTAGACGGAGTAAAAGATGCTAAGAGGAATATTGGTCTGAGATACGCAGTTGCAGAAATCATGGACGGCGACATAGAAGTCCTTGTAGACCTGCTGGATGCGGCAAACAATGGGCAGAATCCGAGAGTGACAAGAGACCAGCTGGACGGGTATATTGATGACCCAGAAACGGATATTGATAAACTTTTCGAGGATACGCTGGGTTTCTTAAAGACAGCCAATGCTACGAAGAAGACGGTTGCAGAAATCGAGAAAGCAGTGGCGGAGGAGAAGGAACGTCAGGAGACGCTGAAAAAGACTCTGGAAGAATTCCAGAAAAAAGCGCAGAGCAAGAAGGAACAGTAGATTTTCAGAAAATTTATCATGATGTTGCGGTAAACTGCTTCCGGTACTTCAATTTTACATCATTCGAACAAGTGGATCAGCTGACGGTAGCTCAGTATAACGTCATGATGGAGGCTCTGGAATTGAAAATGTTTGATCAAAATTTCGCAGCGCACAGGCAGGCGTATCTTGATTTCGCTGTGCGTGCAGAGCGTAAAGCCGGTAAAAAGACGGTTCCGGTCTATAAAAAGTTCCGGAAATTCTTCGATTATGAACGGGAACTTGAAAATTTGAAAAAACGCAGAACAAAAAGGACAGACCCTCGTTTTGCTGGAATTTCCAAACTGATTCAGAAAGGAGATGGTGAAAACGGCAGAGTCTTATAGTGTGAAAGCAGTTTTATCTGCGGTAGATAGCAATTTCTCTTCGACGATGAAATCGTGTAGCGATACAGCAGAACGGCTGCGCGGTACCATATCCAGCGGACTTGGATTCGGCGCAATGGCGGCGATTGGAGGTAAGGCAGTTACAGCTGTCGGGAGCGCACTTAAAAGTGTGACAACAAGTGCAGTAAGCGCAGGTATGAGCTTTGAAAATGCGATGTCTTCCGTGGCGGCCATTTCTGGAGCTACAGGAACAGATTTTGAGAAGTTATCTAAAAAAGCTGAACAGATGGGTGCAAGCACAAAATATACAGCTACAGAAGCAGCAGATGCAATGCAGTATATGGCAATGGCCGGATGGAAGACGGAAGACATGCTTTCCGGTATTGACGGCATTATGAATCTGGCCGCAGCGTCTGGAAGCGATCTGGCACAGACATCAGACATTGTTACAGACGCTTTGACGGCATTTGGAAAGCAAGCGAAGGACAGTGGAGAATTTGCTGATGTTATGGCTGCGGCTTCTGCCAATGCGAATACGAATGTCGATTTGATGGGTGAAACCTTTAAGTATGTCGGTTCTGTAGCTGGTGCGATGGGTTATTCAATTCAGGATATCGCTCTTGCTACTGGTCTGATGGCAAATAGTTCCGTTAAGGGCAGTGCCGCTGGTACAGCACTTCGCGCTACGATTACACGTATGGCAAAGCCAACCGAAGAATCCAGCATGGCGATGTCGGCGCTTGGTTTAAGCCTTACTGACGCGAATGGAAATATGAAGTCTTTCGGGGAAATCATGAAAGACATGCGAAAAGGCATGCAGGGAATGACCGAAGACGAAAAAGCATCCTATGCAGCTATGCTTGGTGGTCAGGAAGCAATGTCCGGACTTTTAGCGATTGCGAATGCAAGTGACGAAGATTTCAATAAGCTTTCTGATGCGATCAATAATGCGGCTGGATCTGCTGAGAATATGGCAGACATTAAGATGGACAACCTCCAGGGCGATGTCACGAAACTTCAGTCTTCGTTGGAAGGACTTGGAATTACAGCTTTTAAGCAGGTAAGTGACAATTTTCGCGGTTTTGTTCAAAATATTAAGAATGCTGTAGATGAACTTAACCAAAAACTATCCGATGGAAAGTATATTGAAAAAGCAATTCAGTGGGTTGAAAAGCTCGGATCCGCGTTTAAAGATGGCGGTTTGGAAGGTGGATTGAAAGAAATTGGAGATCTTCTGGATGGAACCGGCGATAAAGTAAAGACTTTTGGGGCAGTTCTCGGGACTTTGGGTGTTGTTACCAAAGCAAGCGATTTCTTCCAAGGAAATACGTGGAAGTTGGTGTCTGCAGGTATTGGAGGCGTAAATAAAACCCTAAAAGAGACACCACAATGGGCAAAAAATGCTGGAAAAAGTCTCGGAAATGCATTCAGCAATTCGAAACTGGGAGGAATATTACAGTCCGCAGTCGGAAAAATAAAAAATCCATTTAAAGATATTCTGGATGCGGCAACCTTGGATGGCGCCAACGGGATACAAAAAATCGGTGTGCTGGGCGGAAAAGTTGTGCAGACAGTTACATCAACGGTCCAGACGGTTGGAAATTTGATTCTCGGCGTTGGATCAAAGATGTTCAGCGGCTTAACCCAGATCATGGGTCTTGCAATGAAAGCGTTGATGCCAGCGGCATTAATCGCCGTAGTGCTCGCCGGGCTTGGACTGCTCTATCAGACCTTTGGGTCGCAGATTGACAGCATTTTGCAACTGGCGCAGACACAGGGACCGCAGTTTATCACGAATTTGGTCAATGGAATGGCCAGCAGACTTCCAGATCTTATTCAGCAGGGCGGGCATCTGGTTTCTGAATTGCTGAACACAATTACAGCGAATCTGCCTGCTTTGATTACGGGCGGCGTAACGTTGGTTCAATCGCTGGTATCAGGATTGATCAGTGCCCTGCCGGAGCTGATTCCGTCAGCAGTCAGCATGGTAACGACACTTATTACAGGAATTGCTTCTGCATTACCGCAGCTCATTATGACTGGTATGCGACTTTTACTGGCACTGACACAAGGAATTACTGAGAATTTGCCGTCACTGATCGACGCTGCAATTCAATCGCTGAGTTCTTTTGCACAGGGAATTTTGCAGAATCTTCCTGCAATTCTGATGACCGCAGCTCAGATTATCGGAACATTGGCACAGGGTATTATAGGCGCTATTCCACAGCTTTTGGAGGCATTGCCGCAGGTGCTGTCTGCTATGATTGACACAATTATGGCGACAGACTGGCTGGAAGTCGGAAAGCAGGTTGTACTGGCCATTGGAGAAGGAATCTTTGGCGGGCTTTCCAAGTTTGGCGGAAAGATTGGAAAGTTCTTTGGCGATATCAGCGATTGGTGCGCTGGAGGAGAAAAAGGCGGCAAGAGTGTAACGTCTGGTGCAGCATCTGGAATTAATGCCGGAAGCTCGCAGGTATCCAGCGCGGCGAATGCACTCGGGAATACTGCGGCAAGCAGTACGGCGGCCGGAATTCAGTCTGGAATCGGAAGCGTTGCTGCGTCCGCCAGCAGTATAGGCGACACAGCAATCAACGCGATTACATCCGGCATCAATAGAGGCAGCGGAGCTTTGACCTCAGCGGGCACGAGCGCAGGAACAGCAGTTACAGAGAGCATGGATACTGGGTTGAAACCATTGAACAATATTGCGTCCACATCAATGAGCAATTTTTCAAGCACAATTTCGAGTGGCGGAACGAAAGCAGTCTCCAGCGCTAAAAATGTTTCAAAAGCAGTGAATGCCGCTCTGAAAACGACAGAACCGGCGGCACTTCGCAGTGGACAGAGCGTTGGAAACAGTATGGCAAACGGAATCCGGTCAAAAAACAGTACTGTAACGAGTGCATCACGCGCACTTGCAAATGCGGCAAAGGCGCCTTTGAGCAATATAAACACTTATTCTTACGGCGCTTACATCGGCATGGGTCTTGCGAACGGTATGGCAAGTCAGGTTGGCTATGTAAGAGCAGTGGCAGCACAGCTTGCGGCAGCTGCAGAGGCGGCAATCCGCGCGAAAGCACAGATTCACAGCCCGTCGCGAGTGACGGATAAACTCGGCAATTACTTCGGCATTGGCTGGGTCAATGGTATTATGGATCATGTCCAGGAAGCAAAGCAGGCGGCCATGGAGCTGATACAGATTCCGGAGCTTACACCTGCACCGGAAATCGGAATGAGCCTTCGGACTGGATCTGAAGATCTGAATGACAGCTATCAGTATAGCAGTAATGGAAAATATACCATCTATGTACCGGTTAATCTGGACGGAAGAGAAATCGGAAAGGCGACTGCAACGTATACACGTGAAGAAATTGAGAAACAGGAGACTAGGGAGAACCGAAAGAAAGGCAGGAGAATGAATGTATAACTTTGTAGATACAACAGAGCGATACCCAGGGCAGAACCTGCCTTCGGAGGCTCTCATGTTTAATGGAAGTTATCTTGAGAACGTAATTCCCGGCTATCGGACACTTTATGTGTCCGGCCGGGAAATTTTGGGTACGGAGATTACAGATCTGGAAACAGGCGTGTCTGACGGTACAAAGTATCGACGAAAGCGTTATCAGCCAAGGACTATTGTGGTGGGATATCAGCTGGTAGCCGAAGATAATGCAGCTTTTCGCAGTGCTTACAACAAACTGAATGCTCTTCTGGATGCAGAACAGGCAACCCTTATTTTTGCAGATGAACCGGACAAATATTATATCGGAACAAAGCAGGGAACGAGTGAAGTGCCGGCGGGAAGAAATGCGATCACTGCGGAGCTGGAATTTTACTGCGCGGATCCATTCAAGTATTCGGTGGAAGAATTTACGGTGAATCCGACTGCGGATGACGGAAAAACGTTCATTGTGTCGTACAACGGCACTTATCGGGCCTTTCCAAAGCTTCAGGCAGTAATGCACAGTGAAAATGGAGTAGTATGTTTTGTAAATGACTCCAAGAAAATTCTTCAGTTCGGTGATCCGGATGAGTTGAACGGAGAAACATACAAAAAAAGCGAACTGATAACAAGCTATGCTGACCAATATGTCTGGTCACAGGATGCGGCGTGGAAAGATGATACAGGGAGCAACTTCTTATACAGTAACAGCAAGACGGCTGGAAAGCTGGGTGTCATGAGCGTAGACAGCATCAAAGGTCTGTATCTGGCCAGCAGTGGATATGTAAGTCCAAACACAAACGGCTGGAATGGAGCTATGAAATCTATTGATGTGGTAGATTCCAATGGAGCAAAGGGAGCGACGCACCTCTATTGTTACATGAACAGCTGGTTTGAAACTGGTCTTATGGGGCAGACGGGCTGCCAGGCGATTGCTTTCTGCGATGCGAACGGAAAAATGATCTGCTGCCAGGAGATATACAAAACCGATACGATCGGAAACACAGCGCACATGAATATGTGGGTAGGTGGAAACAACCCGCGTATCGTCAAAACATATACTTTTGAACCTTGCCATCGAAAAGATGCAAACCCATACAGCCAAACGTATGGCGCAAGCGACATGATGAAACATGGAGAGAAAATACGTTTTTTCTGGAAGGGCAGTTATCCGGAATTTACAGTTCCAGAATTAAAAGATGTGAAAGTGGCAACAGTGAAATTGTATTTGGGACAGTGGGGAAGTCGAAATACAGGAAATCAGCTTGTCACCAGAAATTATTTCCGCGGCATCTTCGTGAGAATTGACAATGTAGAAAAATGGCGTGATATTCCGAATAAATTTTCGGTAAATCAGGTTTTGACAGCTGACTGTAGCAATGGAGAGGTCATGTTACAGGGACTTCCGAGACAGGATCTTGGTGCGTTGGGCAACGATTGGGAGAACTTTTGCCTGCAGCCTGGAATGAATCAGATCCAATGCATTGCATCGGACTGGGCAACACAGCCAACATACACAATGAAATACAGGGAGGTGTTTCTATGATTTTATATTTTGCGGACCGACATATGAATGTCCTTGGGCAGGCAAGCACAGAGCTACCGAAGGGATTGTACATTTCTGATGATCTGAAAACAGAAGAGGTGGAAGCAGGTGTTGCTACACTAGAATTTACGCTGAATTACACGGCGAGCACGCGGAATGATGCGAAACAGTATGGTTCTGTTGGCAATTATATTCTTCGGAAGAATGGCGATGAGCAGGAATTTTATACGATCATTACAAGCGAAGAAAATATTTTCAAACAGGAAGTAGAAATCTATGCCGAGGATGCCGGTATGGATCTCCTGAACGAGACAGTTGGCGAATACAAAGCAGACAAGGCATATCCAGCGAGCTACTATGTTGAAAAATTCAGCGACGATTCCGGCTTTGAAATTGGAATCAATGAGGTCAGCAATTATAACCGGAAACTGTCCTGGGAGGGTGAGACCACCGCTTCTGAGCGTATTTTGAGCGTTGCCACGCAGTTTGACGCGGAAGTTTCCTATACTTTTGAAATCGACCGGTTGAAAATCAAGCACAAATATATCAACCTGCATAAGAAGCGCGGCGTAGATCAGGGGCGAGAACTTCGGATCAACCGGGAAGTGAAAAATATCATTGTAAAAAGTTCAGTAGAAGATCTGGCTACGGCACTTTCCGTTACCGGCGGATATCCGGAAGACAGTGAAACGCCGATCAATCTGAAAGGGTATAAGTATGATGACGGCGATATATATCTGTCCGGCAGTACGATTTATTCCCGGAGCGCGGTGGCCAAATGGAGTCGGTATCTTTCCGAAAAAGGAAATGGAACCGGTCATATTGTCCAGACTTACACCTATGATACGTTAAGTCAGTCAGAGTTGTGCAATCGTGCCGTATCAAAGCTGAAAAAGATCTATGATGCAGCCGTATCCTATGAAGTGGAGCTGGCGTATCTGCCGGACGGAATCAAGATCGGCGATACAGTGAACATCGTAGATGATGCCGGAGAACTGTATTTGTCTGCGAGAATCATGAAACTGGAGTCCTCTATTTGCAATGATGAGTACACGGCAACGCTGGGCGAATACAAGCTGAAATCGAGCGGAATTTCAGAAAAGATGGAGAGTCTGGCTGCACAGTTTGAGAAGCTGGCAAAAAACCGGACGTTTTACACCTGGGTTGTGTTTGCTGATACAGAAACAGGTGCTGGAATATCGCTCAAATCTGCAGGAAAAACATACATGGGTATTGCATACAACCAGACGACAAAGCAGCCAGTTCTGACAGACCCGAGCATCTATGCTTGGGTAAAGGTTGTTGGAGATCAGGGAATTGCGGGGGAGCCTGGAAAAGACGGCCTGACAAGCTTTTTTCATGTGAGATATGCTGATGTTCCGAACCCGACAGCGAACCAGATGAGAAAGGATACCGGAAAGTACATCGGTACCTATACAGATTATACGCTTGAGGACAGCACAGACCCAACCAAATATACCTGGCGGAAGTTCCAGGGCGATGATGGCGAGGACGGAGCGGATGGTGTTCCGGGAAACGATGGAGTGGATGGCGAAACCAGTTACCTGCATATGGCCTATGCAACGAGTGCTGATGGAAAAACAGGATTTTCGACAACCAATGCAGTTGATAAGACATATATCGGCCAATATGTAGATTTTGTCAAAGCGGATTCCACAGATCCGGCGAAGTACCGCTGGAGCAAATTTCAGGGGCCGAAAGGAGATAAGGGAGATCCGGGCGAGCAAGGACTGCGCGGCCTGCAGGGAGATAAGGGTGATCAGGGAATCCAGGGACCAAAGGGCGAAAGTGGCAAATCTACGTATACGCATATTGCTTATGCAAATAGCTCTGATGGAAAGGTCAGTTTCTCCATTTCTGATTCGGATCGTGATTATGTCGGAATGTATGTAGATGAGGTCGTAGCGGACAGCACAGACCCAACGAAATATGCTTGGAGTAAGATTAAAGGTGCCGATGGTACGCAGGGAATCCAAGGAAAGCCGGGAGCAGATGGAAAAACACCGTATTTTCATATCGCTTATGCAACGAGTGCGGATGGAAAGACAGGCTTTTCTATTACTGAATCAACCGGTAAGACGTACATCGGTGTGTATACGGACTATACAAAGGCAGATTCTACCGACCCATCTAAATACAAGTGGACAAAGATTCAAGGACCGCAGGGCACGCAGGGACTGCAGGGAATCCAGGGACCACAGGGGGAGCGAGGTATTGCTGGAAAAGATGGACAGAACGGAGCTACAACATATTTTCATATTAAGTATTCTGCAGTTTCGAATCCGACGTCTGCAAGCCAGATGACAGAGGTTCCCAACACTTATATTGGTACCTACGTGGATTTTACGGAAATGGATTCAAACGATCCTGGAAAATATACATGGTATAGGCTTCAGGGGTTACAGGGCGAAAAAGGTACGCAGGGCCTTCCTGGGAAAGATGGATCGAACGGAAAAACTACCTATCTTCATATCAAGTATTCCAATGATGGGGGTAAAACTTTTACAGCGAACAGTGGTGAGACACCGGGAGATTATGTTGGAACATGTACCGATTTCAATCAGACGGATCCGACGACAGTTGGCTCGTATATATGGGCTAAAATTAAGGGAGAACAGGGTCCGCAGGGCTTGCGCGGCCTGCAGGGTGAAAAAGGTGACCAGGGAATTCAGGGACCCAAAGGCGCTGACGGAAAAGATGGAAAAACGACGTATTTTCACATCAAATATTCTGCGGTTTCGAATCCGACCTCTGCGTCTCAGATGACAGAGACACCGTCAAAATACATTGGAACGTATGTGGATTTTACACAGACGGATTCGGATGATCCGAAGAAGTACAGCTGGCAGCAGCTGGAAGGTTCGCAGGGGCCACAGGGAAAACAGGGAATTTCAGGTACCAATGGAGCAGACGGGAAAACCAGTTATCTGCACATCAAATATAGCAATGACGGTGGGAAGACATTCACCGGGAACAGTGGTGAGGATATTGGCGCTTATATCGGAACATGCGTGGACTATGCAAAAGATGATCCTACAAGTGTCGGAACGTATAAGTGGGCGAAAATCAAAGGCGAGGCTGGAGCCAAAGGTGATAAGGGTGATACGGGTGCAAGTGGAAAAGGCGTTAAATCTACTGCAGTAACATATCAGGCAAGTTCGTCTGGAACTACAATCCCTACTGGAGTATGGTCAGCAACTCCTCCGGCGACAAGTGCGGACAAACCATATTTCTGGACTCGTACGATCATCACCTATACGGATAATACAACTTCAACTGCTTACAACGTTGGTAGTACACCGGAAGGAATTGTCGTCGGCGGACGAAATTTATTGGTGGGAACACATAAATCTCCCATAACGTATACCTATCCAACATCGGGATATGCTGATAAATGCTCATGGAAAACAACGGTCTTACTAAATGGAAGTGTATATACATTATCCTTCTGGGCAAAGTCATCTGTCAATGGCGATAAAATACGTGTGCATTTTTATAATCCGTCAAATATTATTTCTGTAGTTGGCAGTCAAGGACAAAGATCAACCGCAACCGATGGTTTGTGCGACTTCGTTCTTACTACTACAATGACAAAATATTGGGTTACATATACGATACCTAAAGGTGGAAATAGCACGAGAGGTGTTATAATTCCGAGATTAGGTCTAGGCGCTACTGGCACCGGAACACTTACTTTTCAATGGGAAAAATTAGAAGAAGGCAATATGGCCACGGACTGGACACCAGCTCCAGAGGATTATGTATCTTTTGTTGATGTTGAGTATTATCTTTCAACATCGGCAACATCACTTTCTGGTGGATCATGGTCGACGACAGCGCCGACATGGGTTAATGGAAAGTATATGTGGAGCCGTACGGTAACAACGGACGGAGCTGGTAACAGAACGTATTCGCCAAATCAAAATGGAGTTTGCATTGCAGGAGCACAGGGAGCAACCGGAGCCAAAGGTGATAAAGGAGATACTGGAGGGACTGGTGCAACCGGTAAAGGCGTTAAATCTATTGTAGAACAGTATTACAAATCAACGTCAGCAACAGCCATGTCCGGCGGATCGTGGAGCACGACTTATCCTGGATGGGAGAACAGTAAATATATTTGGACGAGATCAGTGATTACCTATACTGACAACACGACTTCAACGACAACAGCAGTTTGCGTCACGGGAAGTAAAGGAGATAAAGGTGCAACCGGTGCCAAAGGAGATAAAGGGGATAAAGGAGCAACTGGTCCTCAGGGACCACAAGGTCCTCAAGGTGTAAAAGGCGATAAAGGTCCTCAGGGAGATAAAGGTGCAACCGGCGCAACAGGTCCTCAAGGTCCACAGGGCGCTGCAGGTAAGGACGCAAATCAGGTAGTGCATACGGTAAATGGAAACGGTGAGTCAAATCTTTATGTCGAATTTGCTACAATAAAGATCACAGGTTCGTATGCAAATCAGCCAACAACATTTAAACTTGGCGGCAGAAGTTTTGAGACGACAGATGTCCAGTTTAGTTTTATCTCTGTAAATAACTCAGATCCTGGATTGGATTTCCTAAGATCTTCAGGCGGATGGTCGTTATGGATTTATAAAAAGACTACTTCAACGTGGGGCCTTATAACAAGATTAAGTGAACCGTATGGACATCTGAGAGTATTTAACTATACTCGAGGTTCTGGTCCATATACAGTGACGTGGACATCAACCAAATTAGCTTCTTTACCATCTGGTTCAATTAATGCGAATCCTTTACAAGCAGCAAAAACAGCCACCAACTTTATGCAGTTTACTGATGGGACCGGATTGGAAGTTGGTAATAAAACCAGCGGATCTTGGTCTGGCTATCGGACTAAGATTTCAGCATCAGCATTTGAGATTCTTAATCGGGCAGGAACGACACTCGCATATTATGGTGATAAGTTGATCCAGCTTGGAAAGAACGCAAAAGATGCGGTTATTGAGTTATGTGGCGGTATCGGTAAGATTTTGGTTGAAACAAAATCCGGCAATGCGGCTCTGTCAATCCAGAGCGAATATGTAGATATTAAAGGTGTCCACGAATCTGTATTGGAGACATCAAGTTCAACAGGTAGCTGTATAGCGGGAGCAGTTGACGATTCTTTTGTTGTAAATACTTACTCCGATGCCAACAACAAAGCAAACTTCGACATGGGTAACGGTAGTATTATTCTTGAATCAAAGAAGAAAGGTTATCAGGCAGAGGTCGAATTTTATGGCTGTGGCTGGTCTGGAGGAGTGTATACTGGAGCGTTCGCACCGACCAAGGCGTACTCCGAAAAGATTATGCTCGGAGATAGTGGAAGAGTATGGGAGCGTTTGATCGTTAAAAACTCCCCACAGGTCACATCCGATCGCCGCGCCAAAACCAACATATTTCCACTCGGTGAGAGCAAGATCAATAAGACGGATATTCATTCAGAACTGTTCGATCGCTTAAAACCAGTTCAGTATCGGATGATTGACGGTGATGGGCGCATTTGTTATGGATTCGTCGCACAGGATGTCGTAGAAGCCATGCGAGAACTCGGAATCCGAGAAGACGAGCTGGATCTGGTACACCACGACAGGAAGAACACTGAGGATGGCTATACTGATACCTATAGTATGGTATATACCAATTTGATTGCGGTAATAACGCATGAGCTACAGCTCGAAAAAGAAAGAAGATCGAACCTTGAAATAGAGGTTGCGGATCTAAGAAGTGAACTTGAATCCATGAGAGATAATATCTCTGGAGATACAAATTAATTTTTAGGAGGACAAAAATATGGCAGTATCAGCAACTTACACAAAGGACATTCATTATTCTGGAATCATCACGGTTGACGGCGAGACCGTTGTGTCTATGGACGCCAATATGGATGCAAAACATCCGGATGTTCCAATCATCAATCGCTACATCAACAACGGTAGAAAGTATCGTGCCAATAAAAAGGATATCGATGATGTTGTTGACAAATTCGAGAACGACATCTGGGATGAGTATGATAAGTATATTGCAGATCTGGAAGCAAAGGAATCGGTGGAGTAGCACCGAAGAAAGATTTTGCTAATTTAAAAGAAGGAGAACTAAAAAACATATGGAAACAATCATATCAGCCTGCATCAGTGCCGCCGTTACACTTGTGGTCTGCCTGATCAGTAACCACAGTCAGCAGGAAAAGACACGGGCACTGATGGAATACAAGCTGGAAGAGCTCACGAAACGGGTCGATAAGCATAATAATGTAGTAGAAAGAACGTATGCTCTGGAACAGGAACTTAAAGTACAAGAAGAGCAGATCAAAGTTGCCAACCACAGAATCAATGACTTAGAGCAGAAAGGATAAAAAATATGGAACAGATTATGAATTATGTAAAACCGGAACTGATCATTGTAGCTATTGTCCTGTACTTCCTTGGCATGGGACTGAAACAGGCACAGGCTGTAAAGGATAAGTATATTCCTCTGATTCTCGGCGGCGTGAGCATCGTCCTGTGCGCCATCTGGGTGCTGGCTACCAGTGAGATGTGCACCGGCCAGCAGGCGGCGATGGCAGTCTTTACAGCGGTCACGCAGGGCATCCTTGTGGCGGGGCTGAGCAATTATGTGAATCAGATTATCAAGCAGACACAGAAATCAGAGTGAGGGCGGCTAACAACCGTCATTTCTTTGCGCCGGCGCAATTCGCCTGGCAGAAGGAGCTAACATGAAAATTGATAGATCGTACATCAGCAGCCAGAACACCTATCCGTACAACAACCCACAGTGTATCGTTGTACACAATACCGACAACTTCGAGCCAACCGCCAACGCTCGCGCCCACGCAAGAGCGCAGCATGACGGGAATTTCGAGAGTATGTCGGCTCATTACTACGTGGATGACGGAGACACCGCTTATCAGGCCGCACCGCACAACCTCGGATGCTGGCACGTCGGTATCAACTATGGAAACGGCAACTTGTTTGGCAGCTATGGCAATCGTAACAGCATTGGCGTGGAAATGTGCGTACAGGGCGGATACGATTACGAAAAGGCATTCCAGAACACCGCGGCGCTGGTGCGGCAGCTCATGAAAGAAACAGGCATCCCAGCATCCAGAGTTTACCGCCATCTCGATATCTGCAGCAAAAACTGCCCATCGCAGATTAATGCAAGAGGTGATTGGACGAGATTCAAAAAGTTGATCAGTAACGGAAACTTCGATTCTTCCGGAAGCGGCAATGCATCCGGAGAGAAAACCTACAAACCGGGAATCTATCGAGTCAACACCGATCTGAATATCCGGGAGAAACCGGATGCAGACAGCCGACGCGTTGGAACGATCACGGATCAGGGCAGCTATACGGTAACAGAAATCCAGAATACAAGCTGGGGACGGCTGTTATCCGGTGCGGGCTGGATCAACTGTCACACCAAGTATTGTACTTACGGTGGCCCTGCATCTCAGTCCGATCAGAAGCCGACCGCAAAAGTGATTGCGGTTGATGGCGTGTGGGGTCCGGAACTGACCCGGCGTCTGCAGGAGATTTTCGGAACTGGCGTAGACGGGAAAATCAGTAATCAGCCCACGAGCAACAAAAAATACTGCGCTGGCATCGCGGCGGCCGAATGGTCTGGCAAGCTGTCCGGCGGATCCGATCTGATCAGGGCCATGCAGAGATGGGCAGGAGTGACCGCAGACGGCTACCTCGGACCGCAGACCATCCGCGCGCTCCAGAAAAAGCTCGGCACACCTGTAGACAGCGTGATCAGCTACCCGTCTGCGATGGTCAAGGCTTTGCAGGAATGGTGCAATCGCCAGTGAAAAATTAAAAAAGCCCCGGGGAGCTCCCGGGGCAAAAAAAGAAACGCCGCAGCTACGCGGCGAAAAGAATCGTTTTTTTTGTGGTCATTTTTCAATGTTCTGATAACGTATATTATAGAAGCAATGCAATATATTTTTTGAATGGGTGGCATTGCCACCCATCTGCCACCGCTTTTTGCGTACGGGTATAGAAGCGAATATAACTAAAATGCAAAACATTGAAAGAAAGTGCAGATTGTGGTATCATCATAGAACTAGATAGATAAAAAAAGAACGCTTATGATATGATGGTGATATACGGTGCATGTGGAGACGGTTGTTCTTTTGTCCCAACTGAAACAAAAGCCGGATATATCTCACAGGTAAAGAGAAAATGCGGAATTGAGGTTGGAAAGAATTTGCGCGTTGCAACGAGGAGAATGGACTGCTTGCAGGGCAATTCGACGACTGCCGCGACAGACTTGGAACTTGTTCCAAGTCCTAATTTACCTAAAAATGAAGATAGCAGGCAACCGCAGTGTCCAGAAGATAAAGAGAGTGCAATTGTGGAGGCATTGAAGCATTTTAAGATGAATAGTTAATAAAGAGAGGTGCATATGCTATGCCAGGTATACTCGTGGTTGAAGA
>ERZ824978.708-NODE-708-length-43601-cov-4.611698_pt1 | contig 43601 bp, 33 predicted proteins | sample MGYA00519860_ERZ824978 | MGnify/ENA primary metagenome ERZ824978 (study PRJEB31778, sample SAMEA3449184) | human gut metagenome | biome: human gut; feature: human-associated habitat; material: faeces | place: United Kingdom | collected 2010/2012 ... | reverse complement strand
CACATCGACGGGGAGGTTTGGCACCTCGATGTCGGCTCATCACATCCTGGGGCTGAATTCGGTCCCAAGGGTTTGGCTGTTCGCCAATTAAAGTGGTACGCGAGCTGGGTTCAGAACGTCGTGAGACAGTTCGGTCCTCTATCCTCTGTGGGCGTTGGAAATTTGAGGGGTTCATTCCTTAGTACGAGAGGACCGGGAATGACGTATCCCTGGTGTTCCGGTTGTCGTGTCAGCGGCAGCGCCGGGTAGCTAAATACGGAAAGGATAAGCGCTGAAAGCATCTAAGCGCCAAGCCTCTCCCAAGATTAGATTTCCATGAGGGACCGGGAAGACGACCCGGTTGATAGGGCGGGAGTGTAAGCGCAGTAATGTGTTGAGCTAACCGTTACTAATAACCCGAAAGTTTGTTCACAACAAGCATTGCGCCTTTTTTAAATAAGGATTATCTACATGGGTGAAGCGAATAGCGACTCGTATACATACTAAAAAAATTTGAAAAGACAGGGAGTGAAGAGCAGGCAACGCAGGTACTCTGGTGATAATAGGCGAGAGGAAACACACGTTCCCATCTCGAACACGCTCGTTAAGCTCTCAGTCGCCGATGGTAGTACGACCCCGCTGTTGTGCGAGAGTAGGTAGTTGCCAGTATAATGAAGCCCGGACGTTTATATAAGCGTTCGGGCTTCTCCGTTTTTGGTAAGTGTGGGGTTTTGTCATCTCCCCTGAATTTGTTTTGCTCCTTTGGGGGGCTTCGGGGAGAATGGCGAAACTTTTGCCTATTGAGTTTTTTTTGAAGACCATGCCTGCGCTCACACTTTTATCTTTGCTTGTTGGAATTGAATAATGTTTCTTTTCCTGGGGGCTCCCCCCCGCTTCGGTTTATCTCTTGCTCAAACTTTTTTCCCACCATTAACCTTATAATTATATGCTTGTGCGGATAGCTTTTACGTACAACTGCTTCACTTAATGGCTTTTTGCGGCGAGAAAAATCGCGAGTGTATCTTATAATTTAATGAGGAATCCATTATGAACTCTATTTTACCTCCCTAAGATGGTAGACAAACATTTTGCTTTCAGAAATCTTTATTGCCTCATTTAATTGTAAAGTTCTTACAATGCCTTACGCCAATGCGAAAACTTTACGAGGCCTTATCTGAAATAAGTTTTTTTTTAACGTTCTTCTCGCCAATGCTGTCCTTTAAAGTTGCTTAATCCCTATTCTATTTAAATTGTTAGATTCTTTCTACTGCCATTCAGTTTACCTATAAATATTTTTTGCTACTTAGCCCATCCTTTACTGGCTTATATTTTTTTTAGGATGTTTTTGCTTCTTTGTTTTATTTTCTTTCTAACCTTCAAAATCACTCAATTTTGGCTATTTTCTATGGAATGGCTCAAACTTGTTTCCTGCGCAAATATATTTAAATCCTATACCCTGCGACTTTTCTTCTAAAAATAGGGTTCGCAAAATTCAGAGGCAAAGCTCACTCGTTTATTTTTAATATTCAGTTACATAGATTCATTCGCAGATTGTTTCCTGCGGTGCTGGTATATAAATTTGCTCCCAGTTTGTTGGTTTATTGTGGTGGTTTATTCTCTTTTAACTAATTGCAAATATCTGCTTTGGTGAAATCCGAATGCATTAGCTCGCTGAAATACCAATTTGTATTGCCACAAAAGTTTAAATTATAGTAATGATTGTTTTGAATTAGCTGAGTTTTTAATACTGTATTTAGACTTTTTTGCATATTGGCGCAAAATGCCGAATTTTTATATTGGCATTTTCAGTGAAATAAAAGTAACCGAAAAATTTTTCGAGATTTATTCTCCGCTAATCCATGTCGGACGGACAAGCGTTATCATATTTGAATTTTCGCCAGCAACGGCTGAAACTCGATTCAACATGTCGGCAAGTCTTCTTACTGCAACGCGCCCGACAATATCATTATTCTGTTCCATACCCACCCAGTTTTTTACATAGCCGCGTTTTTCAAGCTGAAATAGGCGCGTGTTGCCCAGATTTTCTATCCCATTTAGAATTTCTCTCGTGCTGTCTAACAAGTACAAAATGGCATCGGGCTTATTTGCTTCTATCCACTTCCCGAGATTTTTTTTAAAAGAAGACGAATCCTCATTCTCAATAAAAGGAGGACATATATACGGCGGATTGCGTTTCATTTGTGCCCGTAAAAAGCCTCCGATTAAGGTTCCTCCAACAAGATCGTCTGTACTTTCCTCAACGACAATCCCGATATTTTTGAATCCCATATTGTATACTTCTATATACGAATTGTACGAAATTAAAAAGTCGTCGGAGGCCACTACTTCAAGCGACGCGTTGTATGTTCTAATTCCCGCGCTTACAAAATAAAAGTCGTGCCAAATTTTTTCATAGCCTTTTGGAAATTCGTTCCCAAATGAGTGACCGAGAACAATTCCGCCGCGTATTCCGCGAGAGTGGAATATTTTTGAGAGTTTATCGGGGGTAATGCCTGGTGCGTGCATCCAAAATTCATTAATAGCATACCCAAGCCGCTCGGATTCTTCGCGTATGCCTTCGTAATAGCGGGGCAGTGTAGGGTGCCTTCTCAGCGCATGTTCATCGAGGTTCCCGTTGATTACGGCAATTGTTTCGTAAAATGAATCGCTTTTACTTGCGCGAATTTTCGACATTAGGGTTGAAACGAGTTGGTTTTTCTCGTACCCCATTGATTTCGCGAGCGCTTGAACCATTTTGCGCGTTTTTTCGGAAACCATTGGCGAATTTTTTAACGCAAACGATACCGCCCCTTTCGACAGATTGGCCTTCTGTGCGATATCGGAAAGTGTCACAACTTTCTTTCGTCCTTTTTTCATTGATCTTGCATTGACTGGCATTTTTTTTCGACCTTTGTGGAGGAGGCCCGAAGAGGTCAAGAATAAAGTCTGTACTGCGGCAATTTCGCGCGCAGTCTCTGCCGGTGAAATCAAGCGCGAAAGTTTGGTGGCTGATAATAGTCGTTGCTTCTGTCTGGATTTACGGCCGGCACTATGAATAGAAATACAAGCCAAAGGCAGGACATTGCAGATGCCATCAGAAATACCGACTGGATTGATGTGAATGACAATCCAAACTTGTCCCATCCGGCGGAGAGCATTCCGCTTGCGAGCAATGCCGATGATATAAAACCTCCAAACATTCTGCCACCGCAAAAGAAAGTGTTAAAAAATGAAAGCGACATTACTTTGTTGTCGGGCGCAGACACCGAATACATTTCGGCGGAAGCGAAACAGAAAAAGCACGCCAGCGCAACGCAGTTTAGAAAAATTATTGCGCATACAATTTCAAGCAGGAACGGCGTATTTTCCCCGCAGAAAAACAGCGCCGCTGGTATTATAATGAAAGCCGCGTGTATCGACAAAAGCATTCGTTTTGATCCCAACAGTTTCAGCAGTTTCCCAAAAATCAGATATCCGGCAATACTCCCGGCAATTCCAAAGGTTGCGACTGTCTGGACTGTGCTTACGCCATGGTCGAGCGTCTGTTTGAGATATACAAAAGTCAGGGGCTGTATCAGAAACGCCACTATCGCAATTCCCATCATATATATTGAAAACGATGTGAGGCAGCTGTTTGCAGTCGCTGCTTTTAGTGAGTCGAGAATTCGCTCGCTTTTCTTTTCAAGCGGAGGAAGGTCGAGAAAATATGTGAATAGCGCCCGCGCGAATTGCAAAACGGCGCATACGGCTATCAAAATTTGAAGAAGCCAAACCGGCGGATGCTCGCCCATCGCCCGTGCAGTCACAAAGAAAAATGTTCCGGCGAAAACCGTATAAAAGAATCTCAAAATACCGAAGTACCCTCCGCGTTCGGAAGGTGCCACGAAAGAATCGACTATCGGATACCAAGTTGCCCCGAATATTGGCCGCGCTATGCAATATACAAAGCACATTCCAACAACAAAATATTTTGCGGCGCTCCCCATTGCTGCCGCTCCCGCCATCAAAAGACAAGCCGCGCAGCCAATTGCGCAGGAAAGATACATGCTCTTTTTCAACCCTATTTTCTCAACGAGAAGCCCGCTCGGAATTTGTAAGAGCAGCGCGATGAATCCCGTAGCTCCTGCCATGAGCATATTCAGGGATTCATTGCCGCCGAGCAGCGCTACGTAGGAAATTAAAATCGCGGAACTGTCGAGCATAACTTCCGACAGGCTCCCAAAGCAATTCGCAACAATAGACCACGCCTGAATTTTGCGGCGTTTGCTTTTTGGCATTCTTTCGGCAAATGTCTGCTCCATCAATATCCTCCCGCTTTTATTTTAGTTTATTCCCAGCCGCAGTAATCGCGAATTCCGGCTGCATTGAAATAGAAAAATTTCTCGGCTTCTTCCTTTTGCCCCCATCGCCAATAGACTGAGCCTACAAGCTCAAAATACAGCTTCCAAAATTCAAATATTTTAAGAGCCGCCGTGTTGTCGGCTTCGGCGCCGTAGAACTGGTCGGTCGCGAACAGCGTCTTTTGGTTAAAGAATCTCAGCGAATCGGAGTCGTCATTGCATTTCTTGTCGAAGAACGAGGGCAGGTCGCCAACGCACCTTCGGAACCCACTGACATCGCATGTGATGTTTTTATAGTAGTAAAGATTTTGCTCGGTCTGGTCTATGTAGGGCCAACCCAAGTGCCCTTGCATTATTTTAAGATCCGGGAAAGCTTCGGCAATTGCCGCCAAGTTTTGCGGCTGCATATTTATGGGCCCGAAAGAACGCTTGCTCTTTTCTATGCCCCATGCCGGCCCCTTCGCAACGAGTCCCGTGTGGAATAATACGGGCATTCTAAGCGCTTGCGCGCGCTCGTATATCGGGAAGTACCGCTCGTCGGAATATGGGAAATGCGGCTTGTAGGGTTTTAGCCCCACAAAGCCCATCTCCTTCAACATGTCCGGCTGCTCGGCGGCGCCGTCCAGGTCTAGATAGCCAAAAGCCCTCACTACACCTTTGAAATCTTTTGTCGCCTGCAATATTTCTTCGCGGGTGGCAAATTCGATTCCGTTCAAACGCACTCCGGAGAGATCCATAAGCCAGATCTCCTCAAATATCCCAGACTCGACTATTTTATCGAATCCTTTGGCGTTCCTGCGTAGGTGGGCGTGGGCTTCTATGGCTTTCATCTTATATTAGATATTGAATTTTGGCTTTTGAGCTGTCCCCTTGTCGGTGACGATTAACAGATTTTTGTGGTAACGTGCATGTGTCACGGGATAGTCGTCACCGGGCTGTCCGAGCGCCGATATTCTCAATATCGTGTTTGCCCACAAAAATTCCGTAGATTCGTTTCTCGTCATAAGCAGCATTCTGCGCGCCTGCAAGCATTGTTTCATTCCCATGGTAATTGCGCGCCGCGGGAAGTTTTCTAGATTGCCGCCTACTCCGCAATGCCTTGTAGAGTCTATTGTGCGGGTAAACTCGTTGATTTCAAGTATTCTCGGATTGGATTCCGCGACGCCTTCCCCGGGTTCGTTGAAGGCTACATGACCGTGAATGCCTATGCCGCCGTAGCACACTTCTATGCCGCCGGCGTCCTCGATCATTTTAGGCAGATCTTTTATATTTTCGGGTGTGGGGAAAATTATCTGGGATTCGGGCATCATTAGATCCGGGCGGATTCTGTTGAAAAGAAGGGGCCCTATTTGTCCGCGGAAGCTCAGCGGATTGCTCATTGGAATGAGTTCGTCCTTTTCGTCGTCGACGTATTCGTCCATAAAGAAAAACCGTACGTTTTTTAGGCTGAGATTGCGGTAGTTTATTTTTTCAGCCATAATGCGGTAAGGCTGTGTGGGGCCAACCGGCATTATAAAAGATACGATTTTATCGCCTTTTGCCGCCTTTTCGAATTCGTTTACCATTTCTTCGGCAAGAAATTCGTAAACTTCGTCGAGTGTATCGAAAACTTTGAGCTGCCCGTTGGATTGTTTTATGAGTTCGTCTGTGTCCAGCGCGAGTATCCTGCGGACTTCCTCTTTGCGTTTTTGGCGCGTCATTAGTTCCATTTTTTGCCTTTCTTTAAATTTATTCGGCGTTTCAATAAATGCCTGCCGAAATTGAAATCCCCTTTTATTTCTCAATGAAAGGGCTCGCAAGTGAAAATCCCGCCTTTTTATCTAAACTGTTAAGAAGAGCGCGCGTTCGCTGCCGTTTTTTCAAAAAAAGTTTGCCGCTAGCCCAATAGCGCAATGTTCTGCAGAAAAAGCTGAGACCGCATAAACGTAAATTTATAATTTAGCAAAAGAGAGATATCCTGCCTATTGAAAATTTCCCATAAATTTCAATCCAAATTGCGGCTATATTTATCTTCTCGCGCCTGTCGATGCCGACGTTGCGCAAGTGCGGAGACATTCTAAACTCGGTTGTGGAACGCAGCTTGACGCCCGCAAATATGTATTTTGTGCGATTGCGGCAATCTTTTGTTATTCCTTGACAAATAAATAATAATATAAAACATATATTTTATGAAGACATTGCCAATGTTGCTATCAACAATAATTGCGCCTGTCTGCTCATTTGCCCAGACATATGATACGACTTTCACCGGCGCGAGCGGAACGGATTATAGATGGGATAACCCCGATAATTGGTCAAACGGCATTCCGTCTGAAAGTTCAAATATATTGATAGAGTCGGAGGGCTTATCCACAAACAATCTCGCAATATCCGGAACAATTGCTGTCAACACGGTGGAGTGGAATATCGTTGGGTCTGCTGCCCAACAAAAAGGTCTTAGCGGCGGAACTTTAAAGGCAAACTCCATAACAATCGACAGCACCTCGTATTGGAGCCAGCTATTTTGCCAAGGCGGCAGTTTTGACGCCACTAACGAAGCCGGGACGGGCATTATGACGATAAAGTCGTCGGGAAGCTCGCTACACTTTAAGGCCGCTACTATAAAGGCTGATATTTTGCATCTTGCATCAGGCGGATTCCTTGAAATTGAAAAGGGCGGGAGTGTGGAAAACCCAATTATTTCCGTCAATAAATATATACAGGTCGATACATCCATAAATGTCACTTCGACATCCGATGATTCTTATTTGCGGTTTGGCGGAATAAGGGGAGACGGCGTAATAACTGCAAAAGACGGCAGCAATGTTGCAAGCGGATATATAGAACTTGTGAATACGGACTCCTCTACATTCTCGGGGCGCCTGCTTCTTTCAAATCCGGACTGGGGCGGTTCGACAAATAAATCGATTCATCTTACGATGAACGGTTCCTCGACAGGCGTTCAATATTTAACAAACTCGGAAAGCTCGGTATCGTCTGTCACTGTTAAAAACGGTGAAATAAGTATGATTGCAAAAAATGCGGGTGCGATTTCTGTCGAAGGCGGTGTGCTGTCTGTGTATGACAATGGCGGCACTATTACCGACAATGTTTTAAACGCCGATTCCCTCTCATGGAGCGGCGGAACGATAAAACTTGCTATTGGAATGGACTTTAATTCTCAAATCGCGTTGTCGGGCGAGCTTACGAAAGCGGAAGGCGCCGGGGGCATGAATTTGCAGCTGTCGATTTCCGAAGACGTAGCATACGAACTTTCTGAAATGTTAAAAAGCGAAGATTCCATAACGCGGGATCTCATTACATATTCATCGACAAACTTTGATCCGGCTGACACATCGATAAGCGTGACGGGGCTTGAAGATTTCATGTATGAGTTAAATTTTGGCGATACAGCGTTGTCTGTGACAATAACACAGGTTCCCGAGCCGTTTGCGGCTTCGCTCATCGCAGCTGTGGCTGTGGCGGGCGCACTAGCTTTGCGCAGAAGGCGTTAAGGGCTTTTAGGTAATTTTATAAAAAACCTCTCATTTCGGGAGGTTTTTTTATTCTCTTATCGATTTAAAATAGTTTGAGCCGCGGATTGATAGACTTTAAAAAAAAGATAAAGTTATAGAAATTTCTGTTATTATTTATGGAGAATTTTCTTTCTGCCAAAGATAAAAAATAGAGCCTCAACAGAGGGAATCTGGAATATTTAATTTATCCCCGATAGTCATGGAACGCGCCCTTGCGTTGTTGAAAGGGATATTTGGGGCAAAATACAAAGTTTTTTGAGCAATCCCAAAACAATAAATCTGCGCGAAAATCTGCGCTATGCCTGCTTATATATGGGTGAATTTTCTCCTTCTTTAATTTCGCCGCAATGAAAAGACGGGAGCCTTAGTTTGCCCGCAATGTATATCGTGCGAATGTATCGCTCTTTGCTATTGGAATTGCGCAAAAAAAATGCGGCAAAATATTGCCGCATTCCGCATTGTGTGCCTATTCCTATGCGACGCGTTCCACAACAACCGGCGACGGGTTTGGACGGCGCGGTGCGAGCCTGTACGCGTTGCGCAGATAGTCTATCGCCGAATCGAGGTTCGTTTCGTCGTTGTAGTGGATCATAAGCAGGGGCTCGCCCTGTTTTACCTGTGTGCCTATTTTCTTTATTTCCGTGACGCCTACATATGGGTCTATTTTACCCGTTTTGGTTGTTGCCAAGATTTGCACAGCGCGGGCAATCATGCCCGAGTTTATGTTGTGGACATATCCGCGCTTGGGTGCCGGCAACTTGCGGACATGCTTTGGCATCGGATACTTGGAGGGATCTTCGAGCCACGGCGCGCTTCCGCCTTGGGCCTTTATCATCTCCAAGAATTTTTTAAGAGCCGAACCGTCTTCTATGACGCGCTCCACCGATTGTTTCGCCGACAATGTGGAACCTGCAACTCCCGCGAGTCTCAAAATTTCCATTCCGAGTTTCAATACGAGTTCCTTAATGTCGTCGCTACCTCCGCCGCGGAGGAAATCGAGCGCTTCGAGAACTTCCAACCCCATTCCGACTGAATCGCCGAGAGGTTGGTTCATATCGGTGATGAGGGCAACGCATCTGTGCTTCATTACGCGGGCAACGCGGGTGATTGTGCGGGCAAGCTGGCGTGCCTGCTCGATGTCGCGCAAGTATGAGCCGTTGCCCCATTTTACGTCCACAACCAAACCGTCCGCGCCAATTGCGAATTTCTTGCTCAAAACGCTTGCGGTAATAAGCGGGAGGCTTGGGATAGTCGCCGTCATGTGGCGCATATTGTAAATTTTTTCGTCGACGGGCGAGATGGAATTGTCGTGTTCGCAGATTGCGCAGCCGATAGTTGAGAGCTGCTTTTGGAATTCGTCGAGGGACAGTTTTGTTTTAAATCTCGGGATTGAAGACATTTTGTCTTCGACAGTCAGGACAAAGTCTTCGTCCGGGCTCGTCATGCCGGGGACTACGACGCCGCAAGCGGCGCCCACGGCGGCGAGGATTAGCGAAGTTTTATCCCCGACGCCTCCGGTTGAGTATTTTGCAACTTTTGGCCTTGTAATGTGGGAGAGGTCGAGAGTTTCGCCGGTGAGAATCATTTCATCGGCGAAAACGGCGGTTTCCTGCGCCGCCATATCTTTAAAATAGATTGCCATTATGAGGGCTGCCATTTGCGAGTCAGGCATTTCGTCGTCGAGAATTGAATCGACAATGTTGCGAACTTCTTCTTCCGTGAACTCGTGCCCGTCGCGCTTCTTTTCTATTAGGTAGGCGTATGATGCTTTAATTGATGGTTTCCCGATGATTTTACGTATGGCCATAGTTGGAAGTTATTATCTCAATAATTATTAAAATTGCACGACCTTCGCAAAATTTAAATTTTTACGCGGTCTATCTCCCTTAGTCTTTTAAAGTGTATATTTTTTGAAAAAAGTCGAGCTTAAAATCGCGAGTTTTGAGTACATTTATTGATAATAAGCGACATTTATCATTTTATTGAGACAATTTCAAAGTTGAGTCGTTCATAATTTTTGGATTAAAAGTCTTTTTTTAGCTTGGCAATTCTATTCAAAAGGCTAGAAAGTGATGAAAATGGGTGAAAAGTTAAACAACGCAGACGGACAGACTTTCGAACAGTCGCTCGAAGAGCTCGAAACCATTCTGTCGGAGCTTGAAAACTCAAAAGTCCCTCTCGATAAGCTGGTGGAAAAATACTCCCGCGCCAAAAAGTGCCTGGCGGATTGCCGCAAAAAACTCGATGCGGCGGAACTGAAAATCGGCAAATTGTCGGGCGGGACTATCGAAGAATTCCCCGTAGACTCGGAGTGATATCCGAATCGCGGCAAGTACATGTGAAATATGTCCATACTCTCAAATATAAAATCCCCCGAAGACGTAAAAGCGCTTGCTCCGCAACAACTACAAGAGCTCGCAGCCGAAATTAGAAAACAAATTATCGACGTCACTTCAAAAAAAGGCGGCCATGTATCTCCAAATCTCGGTGTCGTGGAACTGACAATCGCGCTACACAGAGTCTTCTCAACGCCAAAAGACAAGATATTTTTCGACGTATCCCACCAATGCTATACGCACAAGCTCCTTACCGGCAGGAACAACGAGAAATTTGAGGGGCTGCGGCAGACCGACGGCATAAGCGGGTTCTGCAATAGGTTTGAAAGCGAACACGACGCCTTCGGCGCCGGTCACGCAGGAACGGCGGCGTCCGCGGCATTGGGTTTTGCGGCCGCGCGCGACAAAAACGGCACCGACGAAAATATTGTGGCGGTTCTCGGAGACGCGGCACTTACAAACGGTGTGACTTTTGAGGCGTTCAACAATATCGCCACAACTACCAAGAAAATGATTGTCGTGCTAAACGACAACGAGATGTCGATAGCAAAAAATGTCGGGGCAATTGCGAAATACCTGAACGAAGTCATTACGAATCCGCTCAACAACCGCCTCTATTCCGATATGAACGCTTTCTTGAAAACGCTCTTCGGAGAGCCGGCAGTAAAGTTCACGGAAAAAGTTGCGCGCGACGCCAAAGGTTTTCTTTTGCCGTCGTCATTTTTTGAATATTTCGGCTTTATGTACCTCGGCCCGATAGACGGCCACGACATTCCGCTGCTCGAAAAATACCTGAATTATTGCAAGCGCTCGACAAAGCCCATTCTTTTGCACATTCTCACAAAAAAGGGCAAGGGTTTGGAGGTTGCAATGCGCAACCCCGAAAAATTCCATGGCGCTACCCCGTACGATATCGTCACGGGAGAGTCAACTTCAAACGCCGACAAATCTATACCCAACTACCAGGACGCGATGGGCAAAACTCTCTTAAAGCTTGCCCAGAAGGATCCCAAGATTGTCGGGATTACGGCGGCGATGGCGTCTGGAACAGGGCTGTCGTATTTGAAGAAAGAATTGCCTTCGCAGTTTTTTGACGTCGGCATAGCCGAGGAGCACGCGGCAGTTTTTGCCGCCGGAATGGCCTGCCAGGGTTTCAAGCCCGTAGCCGCTATATACTCGACTTTCATGCAGCGCGCCTTCGACTGCGCCATGCACGATGTATGCCTCCAAAAACTTCCGGTGACCTTCTGCCTCGACCGCGCGGGATTGAGCCCGAATGACGGGGCAACCCACCATGGACTTTTTGACATATCGTTTTTGAGGCCTCTGCCCAACGCTATTGTAATGCAGCCGGCAAACGAGGACGAGCTTGCGGATATGCTCTATACGTCGGTGGAATCCGGCAAACCGTGCTTTATACGCTATCCGCGCGGCAAGGGAGAGGGCGTCCCGATGAAGGATTTCCCCGAAAAAATCGAAATCGGCAAAGCCCAAGTGTTGAGGGAATCCGATTCTACCGCGGTAATATGGGCGCTCGGAAATATGGTGAAAGAGGCGATGAAAGCCGCTGAGGCTATCGAGACTGAGCTTGGAGTAAAAGTCGGGGTTGTGAACGCGCGCTTTGTCAAGCCGCTCGACCGCGAGTTGCTGCTTGCGCAGGCGGACAAGAATAAATTGATAGTTACTCTCGAAGACCATGTTGCGGCGGGAGGTTTTGGAAGCGCAGTTGCGGAGGCTCTGCTTGCCGCGCGCAAAAAATGCGATGTATGCATAATCGGCTGGCCTGATATGTTTATCCCCCACGGGACCGATGTCGCCACTCTCCGCGCACAGTTTGGAATGAGCACAACCCAAATAATAGAGCGCGTAAAAAAGGCGATTTCCGAGTGCGCATAAACGGCTGTTTAGTGGGGCATGCGTTTGTAGGCGGAGTGCCGCAACTTGCGGCAACGCGGGGTATTTGTGCGCAGGCATATCTTGAAGTATGTTATGCGGCTTTTTTTGTTTTATGCAGGTTGCGGCATTCCCTTTTGTATAGTTTACGAAATGCGGCGGAATTTTAATTTGCAATGGGGAAGACAGTGGATTCCCTTAAAATGCCCTTAATTAAAAGCTTTTGCAGCGTACTCTAAAATTGGCATTGCACACCGCATCAATATTGCGAAAGTTTTATAACCACAATTGATATAACCATAACTATTATGGAAAACGGTGCACCGAACTTAAAAAAGTCCGCGAATTTATATCCCCCAGGGTTCATCACCAACATATTTACAGGAGACGAAAGCGGCGAAATAAACGCAGTCGACGACGCTACCGCGACGGCCATCTCGAATCCGTGCGGATCAATGCCCATGATTTGAGCTGCCGCAATCGCGACGGGCGCGTACAAAATTGCAGTGACAGTGTTTGCTATAAACATGACCGTAAACATTGCCAGCGCAAACAGCCCCGCCATCACGGCAGTTTCGCCGTACCCGCCGAGAAGCCCGATCATCGCGTCGGCCGCCAGCTGCACTCCGCCGGTTTTTTCAAGAGCCGTCGCAAAAGGCATCATGCAGATTATTAGAATTAGGGCGGGCCAATATATAGACTTATATGCTTCGTCCATGCTTATGCACTTGAATGCAACCATCATAGCGCAGCAAATTCCTGCCGCTACAACATTTTCGACAGCCCCACTCACCATAAGCGCAACCATCGTAAGAAGGCTCAGTATCGCAGCCCACGCCCGCCCGGGCGAGGTCACAGCGAGGTCCGACTCCTCCGGCAAATTTAAAATTATGAAATCGCGGTTTTGAGATTTCAGGCGTTTTATGGCAGTCCATGCGCCGAAAACGAGGAGTATGTCGCCCATTCTGAGGCGGTGTGTAAGAATGTCGCCTTCAACTGCCGAACTATTGCGCCTAAGGCCAATTGCATTGAGCCCGTGCGTACTTCCAAACTTTACCTCTCTTAAAGTTTTCCCTATTAAAGACGACTCCGGAAGAATGGTGATTTCCGCCATTCCCATTTCCGCGGAGTGCTCCGAGAAATATTCCCCCGAAATCGGAAGCGGATTCAGCAGCATTCCCTCGGCGCCGGCAAAATCGCGCGATTGCCCGTAGGCGTTGCAAAGCAAAATGTCGCCCGCCAAAATCCGCGTATCGGCAGTCGGGGCTACAAGCGATTTTTCGAGGCGGCTTCTGCGCTCTATGCACAGAATGCTTGTCGCCCAATTTTCTCTCAGTTTCAATTCTGAGATTTCCATTCCCACTATTGGGGAATCGGGGGAAACCTCAAATATTTTTTGTTGGGAGTCGAGGGCGTACGCGCGGATAAAGTCCGAGAATTTCAGCCGCGGCTCGCCCTTTCGGGAGTCGTTTGCCCCGCGCAGGAATTTTCGCGTAAAGAGCATATAAATAATTCCGGCTGCAAGCACTGAAATTCCGATTGGGGTGACGTCGAAGAATCCGAAACCGTCGTATCCCTCTTTTATAAGGGCGCCGTTTGCAATGAGGTTGGGGGAAGTTGCTATCAGGGTAGTCATTCCGCTTGTAATTCCTGCAAATGCAAGCGGCATCATTAGTCGCGAGGGAGGCATTCCCCGCCGGCTGCAAATGCTTAGTGTGACGGGTATGAAAATCGCAACCACTCCTGTCGTGCTCATAACGGATCCCATGATTGCAACAGATACCATGAGAGTAATTACAAGCGATGTTTCGGATTTTTTTGAGCGCTTTAAGATCCAGTCTCCTACTGCGGACGAAACTCCTGTTTTTGCAAGGCCTGCGCTGATTACAAACATTAGGGCGATGATTATTATGCTGCTGTCAGAAAATGCGGCGAGCGCTTCGTAAGGCTCTACTATTCCGGAGATGACGAGGATAATGAAGGCGCATGCGGCGACGGCGTCCATGCGCGGCCTGCCAATTATGAAGGCGGCCATGCATAAAATCAGCAGCAATAATACAAAAATTAGTTGAAAGTTCATTGGATATAGTCAGTCGCAAACGTTTTTTATACTATATGTAGAAATAAAGGGAAAATTTTTCAACCTATAAAGGGCGGGTGTAGCCCAATAAAATCTTCTCAAAGTTTTTTTCTTTTTTATAAGGCGAATACGAGAGGGCGGAGACTGGGAAGCGCGTAAAAAACGGAAATTTAAAGCTCTATAAAAAAGCTTCTTTATTCAATAAAATTGAAATTAAAGACGCATAAGAACTTAGAATAAGAGAAAATAGATAGTTTATATGTAAAAATAAATGTTTGACAATGAAATAGAATAAAGCCATGAATGATTTACTCAATCGTTTGACTGCCATGAAAAAGCTAAATCTACTACCATTGTTTTTTATATCTGTCGTTTTAAATGCGGCTGATTACAATTGGGCCGGATTGCCTACCGACACCGGTAATCTAAATTGGTCTGATTTTTCAAATTGGGATCCGATAGGCGCCCCCGCTAGTTTTGACAATGTTTACTTTAACGACTTTACTGTATCAGTCGGCAGTGGGGGATCTTACAACATTCAAGGTTTAATTGAGGTTAACGACCTTACGATAAAAAATCTCGTAATTCCAGATCCACTTAGGTTCTTCATATATACTGCGGGGGATAATCCAACTATAAACGGAAATGTGTATATAGGAAACATAGATACGGGAGCGGGCGGAGATTGGCGCACACCCAATATAAGGGGACAAGATGCGAATATGGTTATAAAGGGAAGCATATATATAAAGGCCGACAGCACGACCACCCAAGTAAATGCCTCACAATTAACTTTGGGTGGAACCAATACGAGCGGATTCTTCAAATCTCTTTCAATCGGCGAAAATGCGGCAGTTGATGCCTCCACTGGATATAAGACAGCAGTTTACCTCGATGCTTCCTATGCTGGGGCTACTCTTGAACTCGCAGGGGCGAATCCGGCGGGAGATAGATCAAACTGGGCGGTAATCCACGGAGTTGTGAAGATGAATAATTCCGCAGATGGCTCTAAATACGCAAGTCTATTGATAGGAAGGAATGAGGAAGATGGAAAGTTTAAGGATTCGTACGTTTCAGTCGGCGGTTTGAGCGGCACCGGCAGGATAAGCACAAAATTAATAAGCGACGCCTCCAATGCGGCGACTTCCTATTTGACTTTTTCGAATGCAGAAGGGGTAAATACGACCTTTAATGGAACTATTGCCAGGGCAAATAAAAATTACAAAGACAATGTGGCGCTCATAATGGACGGCGCGGGGGCGCAGACTCTTTCTCTTTCGGGAAATACGGCAGGTATAGTCGGCGTGACTATAAAAAACGGTACGCTGTATTACGGTAATACTGATTCATCCGGTAAGCTGGTTATGGAAGGCGGCAAGTTTGGCGCTGTAAACGGGAGCGTAGAGTTCGATTCGGCAGTCTGGAGCGGCGGCAAAATATCTTACGCAAACCACGAGGCGTTTCTAGGCGGCACCCCTGAAATGATAATAATAAACGGAGAGTTTGAAAAGGCGTCAGACGGGCAGATTGCCATCGACTTCGAGGGATTGGACGCGACAGACTTAATCGGATATTCATTCGACTTGATATCGGCGGACTCAATAAAAGGATTTTTGGACGATGCGAACGATGACTTTGTTGCTGAGAATCTAAAAAATGCCCTTGCGGACTTTGCATGGAACGGAGGAACTCTGCAAGTGACGTTTACGCAGGTTCCCGAACCCGCAGCGCTTGCCGCGCTCATTGGGGCGTTTGCGCTTCTATTTGCAATTCGCCGCAGGAGAAAATAACATCATCTTATGCTTAAAAAAAGGACTCCTTTATTGGAGTCCTTTTTTTTGGAGAGGGCAAAATTTATAAACTGAAAATTTTATAATATTTCAATATTATTGGAAATTGTTGCTTTTATTGGAAATTATGGCTTGACTATCTCAAACCTTTGAGCAAAAAAATAAGCAACCTCAAACGTTTGATAAATATGAAAAAATTATTATTTGCCTCATTATTTTTTTCTACAGCATACGTGCTGAACGCTACCGATCTTACATGGGCAGGAGGAGATGTCTGCGACAATTCAGGATTTGATTTCTCCGACATGGGAAATTGGTCCCCGACGGGATATTCCCCATCAAGTTTTGACAATGTCACTATCGGTAATTTTACTGCTACGACCGACGGCAGTACAGACCAGTATAAAATAAATGGGTTTATGGAAGTCAATGACCTCAGAATAGAAAATCTCGTATTGCCTAAGTCTGTGAGGTTTTTCATATACACGGCTTCTAGTGGGACTCCTACCGTAAACGGAAATATCTATGTGGGTAACATAGATGTAATAGAGGGAGGAGGCGGAGAATGGCGTAGCCCCGACATACGTGGTGGTACGTTTGGAATGGATTTTGTTGTAAAGGGATCAATCACAATAGCTCCCACGAGCGACACAACCCAAAATAACTCTTCCATGCTTACTTTTGGCGGAACCAACACGAATGGATTTTTTAAATCTCTTACAATCGGCGAAAATGCGGCAGTTGACGCTTCAACTGGCTATAAGACGGCCGTGTACCTCGACGCCTCTTATGCTGGGGCTACTCTTGAACTCGCCGGGGCAAATCCGGACGGCGATACCTCAAACTGGGCAGTTATCCATGGAGTTGTGAAGATGAACAATTCCGCCGACGGTTCAAAATATGCGGCACTAATAGCAGGAAGGAATGAGGAAGGTGGAAAGTTTAAGGATTCGTACGTTTCAGTCGGCGGTTTGAGCGGCACCGGCAGAATACTCACAAAACTAATAAGCGATGCTTCCAACGCGGCGACTTCGCATTTGACTTTCACAAACGCAGAAGGCGTAAATACATCGTTTACGGGAAGCGTTCGCAGGAGTATGGGTTCGTACAAAGACAATGTAGCGTTTATAATGGACGGCGCGGGGATGCAGACCCTTTCGCTTTCCGGAAATACGGCAGGTGTCGTTGGAGTGACTGTAAAAAATGGAACGTTGTATTACAACAATGAGAGCTCCTCAGGGAAGCTCGTTATGGAAGGCGGCAAGTTTGGCGCTGTAAACGGGAGCGTGAAGTTCGATTCAGCACTCTGGAGCGGCGGCAAAATATCTTACGCAAACCACGAAGCGTTTTTTGGCGGCACTCCCGAAATGATAATTATAAACGGAGAGTTTGAGAAGGCATTAGACGGGCAGATTGCCATCGACTTCGAGGGATTGGACGCGACAGACTTAATCGGATATTCATTCGACTTGATATCGGCGGACTCAATAAAAGGATTTTTGGACGATGCGAACGATGACTTTGTTGCTGAGAATCTAAAAAATGCCCTTGCGGACTTTGCATGGAACGGAGGAACTCTGCAAGTGACGTTTACGCAGGTTCCCGAACCCGCAGCGCTTGCCGCGCTCATTGGGGCGTTTGCGCTTCTATTTGCAATTCGCCGCAGGAGAAAATAACATCAGCTTATGCTTAAAAAAAGACTCCTTTTTTAGGAGTCTTTTTTATTGTTTGTGAAAGGAGAATTTCTTGTCCGCAGGACGAGTTTGAAAATAAAAAATATGCGCAATCTGATATTTTTTGCGTCCTGCGGAAATTGAAGCCGATTTTAGCCGGCTCTTTCTTGTTCCAGATAAAAAGCGAAAAAAAAATGGCTTGCCATAAAATTCCACCATAAGGATTTTTTTTGCATATTGTGGAAGCGCATTTTCCCTTTGCGGGGAAAGGGTATAAGCGCACTTACGCGCCTAATGCCGCGCCTTGTGCGCGGGAGAGGCATTTATCGGCGCAGTTTGTCGGGCAGAATTTTTACAAGCTCTTTCAAGTTCTGGGCGCATTGCTTTTTGCAGACCAAAGTCGCGTCGGGCGAATGCACTACTATAATATCTTCAACTCCAAGCAGGGCAGTGGCGCGCCCCGCAGCGTCAAATACGAGGCAGTTTTTAGAATCCTTTGCGTAGAGTTCCCCAATTACGGTGTTGCCGTCCGCGTCTTTCGGGCAATGCCGCTCGACCGCAGTCCATGAGCCAACATCGTCCCAGTCGAATTTCGCGGGAACTGTCCAAGCGTTGTCGGCGTGCTCCATCACGGAGAAATCTATGCTGATTTTTTCGATTTGCGGATACAGTTCGCTCGCAGTCTTGTTGAAATCGGGCGCGGACTCAATGCGCCTAAGTATATCTCCGGCGCCTTTCACATTTTTATCTATCGCCGACAAAATGGAAGACGTTTTCCATACAAATATTCCGGCGTTCCAAAAAAACTCGCCGCTGTTTAAATACTCGGTCGCCCTTTCAAGGTTCGGTTTCTCGAAAAAACGGGAAACTTTATAGTATTCTCCGCCGCCAAATTTTTCGCCCTTGCGGATATATCCATACCCCGTGGCGGGGAATGTCGGAATTATGCCTATCGTGACGAGATTGTCTCCGCTTTCGGCGAGGCGGAAGGCTTCGCCAAGCGTCTCCGAAAATGCCTGTACGTCCTTTACAATGTGGTCCGAGGGCAGCACCGCGAAAGAGCAGTCCTTCCCGCCGGAAATCCTTTTTAGGTAGGCAGCGGAAAATCCAATCGCCGCGGTAGTGTCGCGACCGGCGGGCTCAACGAGGATTTTATCGCGCGCTATTTCAGGGCAGGCAAGCGTTATCGCCTCAACTTGCTCGGGGTTCGTGACGACAAAAATATTTTCGCCGCCCACGGCTTCGCGCGCCCTGCTGTAAGTCATAGACAACAGGCAGGCGTCGCCCCCGACGACATTCCAAAGATGCTTGGGTTTGCTCTTGCGGCTCAGCGGCCAGAATCTCTCTCCCGCGCCGCCAGCCATTATCACAACGTATCTTTCCATGGGTTTGCAGTTTTTTATATAGTATCCCTGCGCGGCAGGCGCCTGTCAAATTTTTTGAAAAAATATAGAAGGGGATTTACGAAAGAATTTGCAAAATTTTTTCGAGACTGCTATAACCCAATAAGAAAGGCGGTTTGCATGGCGAAACATTTCTGGACTATCCTATTGGCAATTTGCTATCTGGTGTTATTCGTTGCGTTATTTTTTCTCTTCGTTTCGGGCAATTTTTATTCGTATAAAAATTACGGAAAATTTATATATTTTTCCTACATACCGTTTGGAATGTTTGTTGTATGCGCATTGGCGGTCTATGTATTGTCGGCATTTATGCGCCTTATCAGCGCAAGGGTCTCGGTTGCAATAGTCTTGGGATTTGCCGTTGCGTGGGTTGTTATGTTGTCAGACGTTAACCTTTTTTGCGGAAGGGGAATACACAAGAGTTTTATGCTGTCGATGTGGGCGCTCTCGATGGTTTTTCTCGCGGGGGCGCCGGCAATGCTTGCCGCATGCGCGCTGTCGATTGCGGAGGCCGGAAGGGCGAGAAGGTCGTGGGTGGTTTGCGCGCTCGCGGCGGTAATATTTGCCTATTTTTGTGCGATGGAAATGGCGGCTATGGCTTTGCTTATAGCTGCGGGCGTGGGGCTTGCGCTCGCGGTTTTGTGGGTTGCTTCTCGGGTGCTCGGGAAGGCGGCGCGCTGAAGTATTTTCCCCAAAAAAATTCGCCCGCTAAAAATTGCGCGGCTTTTGCCTTTTTATGGAAAATTTGCCAATAAACCCATTAAAAAATCCCGCTTGCATCAGAGCAGTTTTTTGCGAATGCCATGAATAATGCACAATGCGCATGCCGGCTAATTGCGGACGCTCCGCTCCGAATAAAGGCATAGATAAAGCCGAAGAACATGTTTAATGCGCTCTCCCGCCGCGGCATATATGCGCGCGCCTGCGGTTTTACAGTGTTATTTGCCGGGAGTGGCGGCGCTGTTTGGCGCGGGTTGCGGGCTTTCCTCTTTCATAGCGCGTATTGTTCTAACGCGCGGCAGGAAATACGCCACTATTCCCAAAAGCGGGAAGAAGGAGCACAATTCGTACACAAATTCTATGCTCGAATGGTCGGCTATTTTTCCGAGGACGGCGGACGATATTCCGGCTATTCCAAACGCAAACCCAAAAAATATTCCCGAAACGAGGCCGACTTTCATTGGCAACAATTCCTGCGCGTAAACGAGTATCGCCGAAAACGCCGAAGATATTATAAATCCTATTACAATACTAAGTACAACAGTCCAAGTCAAATTTGCGTAAGGCATCATCAAGGCGAAAGGCGCGGAGCCGAGTATAGACCACCATATAACGAGCCTTCTTCCGATTTTATCGCCAACGGGCCCGCCGATGAGCGTCCCCAGCGCCGCAGAAAATAGATATACAAAAAGCAATACCTGCGCCGTCTGGACGCTCGTACCAAACTTTGACATCAGATAAAACGTGTAGTAGTTTGAGATGCTCACCGTATAGAAATTCTTCGAAAAAACCAGAAACATCAGTATGAACATCACAAACCATACAGTTTTCGACGGCAGGGTTCCGGAAGGTTGCCCTGCGGGTTGGGCGGGCGGAAGTGTTTTGGTCTTTCTCTCCGATATTTGCGCCGAGTACCATCTGCATGCGGGTATGAGCGCGACAATTGCAAGTGCTGCGAGAAACCCGAACTTTGCGACTCCCTCCTGCTGCCTTACAAAAAGCGCGGCAAGCAGCGGCCCGAGCGAAAATCCGCACGATCCCCCGACCTGAAATATCGACTGCGCCAGCCCCCGCCGTCCGCCCGAGGCCAGGGAAGTGATTCTTGAAGCCTCAGGGTGTATAATCGACGAGCCTATTCCCGAAACAAAGACGGCGCCCATAAGTGCATGCACGCTGCTTGCCACGGAAATCAGAATAAGCCCGCTCATAGTGCAAAGCATTCCGAGTGGAAGAAACCACCCTATCGGGCGCTTGTCGAAAGCGTATCCGAAGATCGGCTGCATTATAGACGCAGAAATCTGATAGGTAAGTGCTACAATTCCTATTTCTGCATAGGATAGGTTGAGGCTTGTTTTAAGCAGCGGGTAAATGGCGGAGATAATAGACTGCATTGCGTCGTTGAGCCCGTGCGCGAGCGACAACGCCGCGAGTATCCCAATCATAAAACCGCCGCGAGCATTTTTTGACATAAATGGAATATCCACCCGCTTTAATCCGAAAGCAAGCAATTTGCCTTTTATGGGGCCGTATTTTTTTATTGCGTTTTTTTGTTTCCGATAGCGGAAAGTTAAATAGTTTTGCTATCTTCCAATGGAGGGGCCGGAGGGCAATCAAGAGTTTTTTGTAAAATAAATTAACGTGGAGCAGCGGATATTTATCACGGCTCGAAGACGGAGGAGGCAGCGGCAACGGCAGAATTTTCTTAGTCTTTTTTATTATAGAAATATTGTGAGCCATGAATTTTTCGCACGAAGAATTTTTATGTTTTTTTCTAAATTTTCTATTCGTGAATTGGAATTTTCATAGATATTGGGCATGCGCGCGTGTTTGAGCAAATCTTCCCAAGCGGATATTGCCCGCGCTTTTTTAGCGGTAAAATAACCGGCGATATTTCTTGCCAACGGTACAATTCCCAAAGCGGTTGCGATATTGAAAGAGGCGCACAAAATGGGCGTCTTTCAAGCGCGGCTTTTTTGGTTGAAAGCGGATTTTTGCAGTGTTATTTTTTTAGGCGACAAAGATGAAAATAAAAAGGTTGAAGATAGAAAACTTCCGCGGGATTGTCGACGATACGATAGATTTCGACCCGTCGTTTACCGTATTTGCCGGCCGCAACGGAGGAGGGAAGTCCACAATATTGGAGGCGATAGCGATAATGCTTTCAAGGATATCCGGGCGAATGTCCGGCCGCACGGGCGACTGCACGTCGTTGAGGGACCGCGACATCACTTACGGCAAAGACCATTGCATGCTTTCCCTGACAATCGCGTCCCCTGACGATTCAATAACCCTTACTCTCGGCCGCGACCGCCGCGGCGTTGAAAGCGAAGACTCTGCCGCAGCAGATGCATACGCCGCAAAATTGCGCGGAGTGTTTTCAAAAGTGGACGATCCAGACTACGAGCTTCCAGTTTTCGCATACTACGGCTCCGACAGGAACACAACAGGCTTTTCCGCGCCGCTTCCGTCCGAGGGGGAAAACAGAATGGGCGTCTATAAAAACGCATTTTCCGCTGGGACGAACTTTGACGACTTCTCCGCGTGGTTTACCGCCACGCTTCTCGAGCGCGAGATCGCCGTCGCGGAGGCTTCCAGAATGCCGCTAAAACGCGGCAACCGAGCGAGGGAGGAAATCGAAAAAAAATACGGGTTCATCGCTTTGATAAAGAGGGCTCTGAAGGAATTTTCTCCGTCGCTTGAAGGCTTTTACGTCGAGGGCGGCAGGCTTTTTGTGCGGCCGCGCGACATTCCGGCAGAGTATCTTTCCCAGGGGGAAAAGAGCGTCATAGCTCTAATCGCCGACATAGCAATCCGCATGGCGGGCGCAAATCCGAATATGAAAAACCCGCTCGCGACGGACGCAATTATAATGATAGACGAAGTCGACCTGCATCTGCATCCGGATTGGCAGTCCAGAATCGTCGAGGAGCTGCCAAAAATGTTCCCGAAGACGCAATTTATAGTGTCGTCGCATTCGCCTTCCGTCTTTTCGGTTGTGAAATCGCTGTACAGGCTCGCCGACGGTGCGGACGGAGTGACGCGCATAGAGCATACCTCCCAGTACGGCCGCGCGCCTGCCGACATTCTTGGCACTTTTTTGCACGCCGACAGGGAAAGCTCATTCAAACGCGAAATAGACGCAATGTATGGGGCTCTCGACAAGGGCGACTCCGCAAAGGCGCTAAAAATAATCGGGCGGCTGCGCAAAGTCATTCCGGACGATCCGGAAATATTGCGCGGCGAATATCTGGCGCGCGCGATGGAATCGGCAAACGGCAAAGACAATGCGGCACATTGAAAAACCCCGCGAGAGCGAGGCGCCGGAGGCGTTCAAGGCATGGAAGCTTAGGCACCCGAACTCCAAGTACTACCGTTTCAAAGACGCGCGCATAAAGAGGATTGTCAAAAACTCCCTCATCGCGCGCCAAAAGTATTTATGCTGCTACTGCGAGTCGCGCATAGACGAGAACAATTCGCACATAGAACATATCGAGCCGCAAATGGGCGGGCTTTCGGAAAACAGCATGGATTATTCCAACATGGCGGCCTCCTGCATACGCGATCCGAAAAAAAACGAGCCCAATTTCATTCCCAAAACTTTTGACGAGCTTGTTGGGGTGACACTGCACTGCGGGCATGCGCGCGGCTGCAACCGCGTCGTATCGCCGTACGATCCGCGCTGCGAGAAATTCTTTGAATATTCTTTTTCCGGAAAAGTGAGTGTTTCGGAGTCCTTGACCGATCCCGAGGAGATTGAACTTGCGCGCGACAGCATAGAATTCTTGCGGCTAAACGTGCCTTCTCTTGTTCTATTGCGGAGAATCGCAATGTTTGAGGCGGTAAAAATGCTCGGCGAAGGCAATTCGCCTGAGTTCATATTGGCGGAAATAAAGGGCAAGTTGCCGCCCTACTACTCCGCCGCAAAGACTGCCATAGAGAAAACTTTGCGCGCGCAATTTGCTTGAAGGTTTCGGGCAATAGTCGAATATCAAAAAAATATGCGGGAGAAATACGGAATATTGATAGGGCGCTCCGAAATAACAAGGAGAGTCGGGGAACTCGCGGCCGAAATCCGAAAGTGGGCGGGAGAGTCGGCGGCTCCGATATGCGCCGTTTGGCTTGCGGAAGGCGCGATGTTTTTTGCGGCGGATTTGCTGCGCGGTCTGTCGGGCTGCGGTTTGGAAATATTCTCGCTAAAAGTTTCCTCGTACGGAGACTCGCTCTCGCCTGAGGGGCGCCCGAAAATATTGACACCGCTTCCCGACGTTGCGGGGATGCGCGCCCTGATAATAGACGATGTGCTCGACACCGGGGCGACTGTCGCGGAAGTCTCCCGCGCGCTGCTTGAACGCGGCGCAAAAGAGGTTAAAATCTGCGTCTTGCTCGACAAGCGCGTATCGGGCGAAAAACATGCTTCCGCTGATTTTGTCGGCTTTAAAACAGAAGGGCGCTTTGCTTTCGGATACGGAATGGATTTGCGCGGAAAAATGCGCGAGCTCCCAGACATAATGGCGCTTCAAAAGTCGGAGTAAATATGCATATAGGATGTCATTTATCGTTCTCGAAGGGATATGCGGCAATGGGCGAAAAGGCTCTCGAGTTGGGCGCAGACTGCTTCCAGTTTTTTAGCCGCAACCCGCGCGGAGGCGCGGCAAAGGCTTTCGACCGCGACGACGCGCTCGCGCTAAAAAAAATATCGGAAGAAAATTCGTTCGGGCCGATGCTCGTGCATGCCCCGTACACTTTTAACCCGTGCTCTGCCGACGAGTCCCTGCGCAAATTCGCGTTTGAAGCGATGTGCGAGGATATTGAAAAACTCGAATTGTTCGAAGGCGCGCTCTACAATTTCCACCCCGGCTCCCATGTCGGGCAGGGCGTCGAAAAGGGAATAGAACTCACGGCGGAAATGCTCTCGCGCATAGGCGAACGCAATTTCTCGGCGTGTGTGCTTGTTGAAACTATGTCCGGGAAGGGTAGCGAGATAGGCTCGACCTTCGAGGAAGTCGCCGCAATTATCGAAAGATCCGGAGGGTTCGCGGGCGTGTGTCTTGACACTTGCCATGTCTATTCGGCAGGGTACGACATTGTTGAAAATCTCGACGACGTTCTCAAAGAATTTGACAAAACTATCGGCATTGAAAGGCTGAAAGCCGTCCACCTAAACGACAGCATGACTCCGTTCGCATCAAAGAAGGACAGACACGCAAAACTCGGGGAAGGTTCAATCGGGCTGGCGGCTATCGAAAAAATCGTAAACCACCCGCTGCTAAGCAGCCTGCCGTATTATCTTGAAACACCAAACGACGAGGCCGGATATGCGCGGGAGATTGCTCTCGTGCGGTCGATGGAGAAACGCTGGTGAAAACGGGCGCCACCCGAAGGACGGGTAAACGTGCGCGAAAATCCCGCCGCGCCGGCGTTTTTTTTGCGCGTGCGTGCGCAGCTTTGCCGGCAATTCTTGCAATCTTATTGCGCGCATTGTGGGGTATTTTTAAATTTCTCTTAAGATTGTCGCGCAAATATAAATTCGGCGCGGCGCTTGTATTCGCCGCAGTTGCGCTATTGATAGTTGCCCATTGTAGAAAGCCGCGCGGATATGTGAAAACGCCGGAGGAAACAGCGTATATAGAGCGTCTGCGCAAAAAATACGCGGTGGCGGAGCGGAAGTTGGGTGTAGAAGACGCCCTGAAAGTTATTCGCTCGGCTTGCGGATTTATAACCCGCGCCGACAGCGCCCCGAAAGGGCTTTACGATTCCGAGGAGGCTGAACTGCTGCTTTTGGGAACCGCCCTCGTGGAAAGCGACCTCGCACCGCGCTTCCAGCAGTCGCGCGGAGACGCCATTGGCTTATTCCAAATAGAGTACGGAACTTTCCGCGATCTCTGGGATAGATCAATAAAATACAAGCACCCCAAGCTCTATTCTGCAATTATCCGCGAATTTGGAGGCACAAAGGCGGCGATAGATTTTGAGGACTTGCAAAAAAACGACGTTTTATGCGCAATTTTCGCCCGCATGAAATACGCGGAATTTCCCGACAAAATTCCGTCCGACGCCAAAGGGCGCGCCGCCTATTATAAAAAATTCTTCAATACCCAATACGGGGCGTCGAAAGAATCTGTATATATCTCTAAAAAAGAAAAGGCGCTATCTTCCTCAAAAAATAAAAAACTCTTTCAAAACTGGAAATTGAATTCTAAAAAATAAAAATTTGCAGCGCCGTAAAAATGCGGGTTAAAAATCGCGCTGCGGCTCTCGCCAAAAGCAGTCTGCCGCTCGTGGAAAGAGCGCAAAATTTAAGAATCGGGGTTGAGAACGAACATCTGGCAGTTTGCGCAGTCGAACCTGAGCGGAAATTTTCCGTCGCGCGATTTCAGAAAAAACGGCTCCGAAAACCTGCGGTCGAGTTTGACCTCCTTGCGGCACATACCAAGCTCCCGCAAGACGCAGTGGCGCGTTCGCATAAGCGGAATATTTGAGATGTCCCCGCCTGCTTCTGGGGCTCGCGCGGATATTTTAAATCCCATGTCGGCGTACATCTTTTCGGCCTCGCGGTTGGCGATGTTTGCGCGGGTGTCGGTCTCAAACGGCGGCTTGGAGAACTTTATTTTGCGTGGTAGCGGGCGCTCGTAGGAGAGCCTTTGCTTTTCGTATTCTTCGAGAATCCGCATCTTAAGCCCATCGGCAAGCCCGCGCCGCAACTCGCCTATCTTTGAAACAGGCATATGGGGAAGGGTTTGGCACTCTATTTTCGGCTCCGGACACTCAAACGGCGTGTCGCCGAGTCTAGAAAGCGCCTGCAAAAATTTATTCTTTTCCGACAAAAAATTTTTCGATTCCTCAAAGTCCGACTTGCGCTCTTTTAGAGAGAATGAAATGCCGCGGTTGTCGGAAGTCAAAATTGAGAACAAATAAAATTCGCCCGCGTCGGAGACGGATATTCGCACTGGCATCTTGCGCGAAATTTTTCCCGCAAGAGCCCTCTCAAATTTTACGTCGCGGTTGCGCCATATTTTCGCGCGCGGCGGAATGCAAAGCTTTTCTCCGGGACGCCCGATTTTCACAGTGTCACCCTCGACTGTGCTGACGCCCGCGCCGAATCCTCCTCCAAGCCCTGTTTCGAAAAAAAGGCCGTCGCCGTTTGAAAATATCTTCTCGGCGTTTTTCATTTTAAATCCTCCAGGGAAAACCGCTTCTGCCTCTCCCAAAAATTCGCCGATTGCCTTTGGGGTCGAAAAACTTCCACACCCTCTCTATCCCGCGCAGGTGGTACAGACAGAATCGGCGGTTGAAGGTCTTTTGCAGGTCGGGGGAAAATACCGCGCGGCTCTCGCCGTACGAGGCGCGGGGAAGCCCCCGCTTTTTTAGCTGTTCATCGAGCGCGGCGCGGTATGCGGCGGTCGCGTTTTTTACATACCCGGAATCTTTAAGCCGCCCTTCTATTTTCAATATGCGCGCGCCAGCGTCTATCATTTCAGACAGCGCGGAAATCCTGTTCATGTCGCGCAGGCTCAAATAATGGCGAGGCGGGGCTATCTCCGCCCCGTTTGCGTCTATAAATTCATAGAGCATTCTGCAAGGCTGGGCGCACTCCCCGCGGTTTCCGCTCCGCCCGCCTATCTTGTAGCTTAAATAGCACTGCCCGCTGTATGAAACGCACAGCGCCCCGTGGACAAAGCACTCTATCGGAACTCCTATGGCTCCCGCCGCCGCCGATATTCCTTCGAGCGGAGTTTCCCTCGCAAGCACGACTGCCGCAAATCCGGCGGCTTCAAGAAACCCCGCCTTGTCGGCGGAGTCGGCGTGGCATTGGGTGCTCGCGTGGAACTTTATGCGCCTTGACGCCACTCTTAAAAGCCCAAGATCTTGGGCGATTATCGCGTCAACCCCTGCGTCCCAGAGTTCCTCAGCAATTTTTGCGGCTCTCGGAAGCTCGGCGTCGTAAAGTATGGTGTTGAGCGCGGCGTACACTTTGCAGCCGTATAAATGCGCAAACTCGCAGAGCTTTTTTATATCCTCCACTGAGTTTGCCGCGCTCTTGCGCGCACCAAACTCGGGCGCGCCAATGTAAACAGAATCGGCCCCCGATAAAATTGCGTCTATGGCGGTCGGCAGGTCGCGCGCGGGACTCAGCAGTTCGGGCGTCATTTCCCTTCGGCTCTATCCCCGCCCCAAAATAGGGCTGCCGCGCACATTATTGTAAGAATCCCGAGCGCGAGCCATCCGTCCGTCATTCCAGCTCCGCCGAGAATCCCGCGCGGGCCGTTTTGTGTAATATCGAATACCTTGCGGTACATCATCAAGCAGAATACAAGCCCCCCGTGAAAGCCTATGCACGGCCAGAGAGATTTAGTCTTAATATACAAAATACACAAAAATGCCCCGAACATAAACAATCCGGCAAATTGCGTGAAACTAAAATTGTAGGCGATGCCGACAGTGTCGTACCAGGCCACAAAAAATCCCATATCCCAAGTCGCGCTCCCGCCTCCCGGCAAATGGTTCCATATCGACGCCGGAACTTTGAAATGCTTGTACGCGAAAAAAAGCGAACTCAAAATTATCGCCGTAATAGGGCCTGCCGCCGTGTAAAAAGAGCGCATTATCAGCCCCCTCATTATTATTTCTTCGAGAAACGCCACTACAAGCGCGCCCGCCAATGCCCCGCACAAAGCCGAAATTATTGCGGATTTTTCAAATTCCGGATCGGGTGAAGAAACGCCAAACGCCCATTGCAATCCGAATATGCCCGCCGCAAGCGCAATCCCAAATGCAAAGAACCCAATGAAGGAAAGCAGTGAATGGCGGTCGAATCTAAGCCCGAGGTTTGACAGGGAAAATAATCCGCACTCCTTCATCATCCACGGAAACCCTATTATTATTGGAACCCAACGTATCCTATCGTAGAAAATGTCGAGCCTCTTGCCGAGAAGCCACGTTGTGGTTTCGGAAGGATTGACGGAATGCAGCCACTCGACAGCCCAATATACAGGCGGCGTCAGCACCGACGCGACGAGCGTCGCCCCCAAATATATAAATAGGAAAAGGCCGACACCCCTCATGGAATGTTCTTCGGCGGACAATCCGAAAAACATCATTTCTTTCTCGCGCTTCAATATCATATTTTTAAGTCTGACCGGAAAAAATTTTTTTTCAACGAATTTTAAAGGACTGGTTTTTAATATTTTTATTGAAGGGCTTTCTTTGATGTGTTAACAAACTTTTATGAAGCGAATTGCTCTTATACTCACGGCGTTTGCCGCTCTATTTTTTTGTGTTAATTCTTATGCGTCCGTGCCCATAGGGGCGGACGAATCTAAAATTATAACAGAAGCGTATGTGTCCTCAAGCGCGGGAGACGACTCTAACGACGGTTCTAAAAATAAGCCTTTTAAGACATTTTCCAAAATTCCGAGAAAAAATGCCCGGATTTTTCTAAAACGCGGGGACGTTTTTTATGAGCCGCTAAGCGGCCTTGAAAATTGCGTAGTGGACTCTTACCCGAACAACGGCAAGAGGCTGCCGGTTATATGCGGATTGCGCTTCGTAAAAAATCCGTCGGCATGGGAAAACATGGGCGGCGGCATATGGAGGCTCGACATGAACGCCAACGCCAATTTTAGCGGGCGCAATCCTCCCGCAGCGAACCGCGGAAACCTTTTTAACAATATAGGCGGCATCTACGATGCGTCTTCTGACACCCTTCACGGGCGAGTCCTTAAAAAACATTCCGACCTGAAAGATAATTGGGATATGATATCTTCCCCCGAATTCCGCAGCAACAAGGTGACAGCCCAGACTTTCAGATACCTGTACTTGAAGTTAGATGAAAATCCCTCCAAATACGGGGATTCTCTCGCCCTTATGACATACGGCAACGGCGTTAGCGGAATAAAAAACTGCACTGTTCGCAATATAGCAATTAAGGGTTTTGGGCGCCACGGGCTAACTGGGTGTATCGGCGGAAAAATAGAAAATATCGAGATAGACTTAATCGGCGGAAGCGTTCTGGTGGGCTTCCCGAATTGGGTCCGTCTCGGAAACGGAATAGAGTTTTGGATTTCGGGAGGGCCAAACAGCAATATACACAACCGCGTCTCCAACTGCACAATAAGCCGCACTTTCGACTGCGGCTCCACAATCCAGGGGCGCACAGAAAACGGAAACGCTCTTGCTCTCGACATAGTCTTTACCGGCAACAAATACTACCGCTGCCGGCAGGCATTCGAGCATTGGCTCGCGAGTTCCGACAATGGCCCCATTGAATATCGCGATTGCAAGTTCGTACGCAATTTCGCATGGGAAATGGGCGAAAACGAATTTGACTCCCCATACCTGCAAGACCTGAATTTCCTTACATACGACAGGAGAGTCGCCGCAATGACAATCCGCGAAAATGTATGCTACGGCGCGGGCGCATATACGGGAGTCCCCAACTGGTCTACCGATTTCGGCGACAACACTTTTTATGTTTTGCGCGGGAAACCACTTGTTGCGGCGCTGCGCGGTTCAGGCAATATTGTTGTAAACGCGGAGTCCGAAGCGGACATAGAAAAATACAGGCAAATTACCGGCGACAAAACCAGCAAGATTTTCATTGTCGAAAAGGACGATTCGGCGCTGAGGGGCAAGCTCCTGAACGGCGATTTCAAATATGTGCGAAAATTTCTTAATAAAAAAAATAATAAAAGGGAGAGTAAATGAACTTAATTAAGGCTACCGCATGCGCGGCTTTGATGCTCGCGCTGACTCCGATGTTCGCCCAGGAATACGGCGCGGACGAATCGCAAATATCCACGGTTGTCTATGTGTCGTCGAGCGCAGGAGACGACTCTAACGACGGCTCCATGAAAAGTCCGCTAAAGACATTCGCGAAAATACCAAAAGAGAATGCGCGCATTCTACTTAAAAAGGGCGACGTATTTTACGAGCCGTTGTCGGGGCTAAGCAACTGCGTGGTTGACTCGTATGGAAAGGGCTCGAAATATCCGGAGATATGCGGCCTTAAACTCCTTAAAAATCCCGATGCGTGGGAAGATATGGGCAACGGCGTATGGCGTCTAGACATGAACAAGACCGAGAATTTCTACGGTCGCAATCTTGAAATCACCAAGGGAAATTTCCAGCTCAACAACCTCGGAGCCCTCTACGACGCCGCAAGCGATACGGTTTACGGGCATAAAGTAAAAAAGCTCGAAATGCTTGAAAAAGATTGGGACATCACAACTGGTGAAATATACAAGCCAAAGGATATAGATGCCGAAAGCTATCGCTGGCTGTATGTAAAGCTTGGCAAAAATCCATCTTCCGACGGCGCCAAGCTTGGCATACTGACGTACGGCAACGGAGTCAGCGGCCTGAAAAATTGCACCGTGCGCAATATCGCAATTAAGGGTTTCGGGCGCCACGGCCTCACAGGGTCGTTCGGCGGAAAGGTTGAAAATGTGAAAATTGACCTAATCGGCGGCAGCACGCAGGTAGGATATAGAACATGGGTTCGTCTCGGCAACGGAATCGAATTCTGGATTTCCGGGTCTCCGTCTTCCAACAACAGAAACCACGTCTCAGGCTGCACAATAAGCCGCACTTACGACTGCGGCTCCACAATACAAGGCATCGTCGAAAAAGGTGAAATTGTCGCGAGTGACATTACCTTTACCGGCAATAAATTCTACCGTTGCCGCCAGGCGTTCGAGCACTTCCTCTCAAACCGCTCGAACGGAAGGTCGGAATACATAAACTGCCACTTTGAGGGAAATTTTGCATGGGAAATGGGCGAAAACGAATTTTCAACTCCGGAACCCCGCGACAACAACTTCCTGACCTACGACAACAAGCGCAAGGGAATGATAATTAAAAACAATGTCTGCTACGGTTCCGGAATTTACGCGGGCACGCGCGGCTGGGCCGAGCATTTCGGCGAAAATACGTTCTACGTGGAACAAGGCAAACACAATCTCCTCTTTGTCTATCCGTGGAATAAGCAGGGTATAGAAATACCGTCCAACTCGGAAGCCGACATACAAAAATACCGCGAAACTCTCGGCGACACGACAAGCAAAATCATTCTTGTCCCCGAGTCCGAGATTGCTGAAACCCGCAGCAACCTTATGAAAGAGGATTTCAAATACGTAAAGAAGTTCTTAAAACGCGGCGCGCTTAGCAAGTAGGGCCATCTGCGCCGACCCGCAAAAACTGGGCGCGGCGGGATTTTCCCCCGCCGCGCTTTGCGTGTCTTTTGCAAACTCCAAATTCTTTGCGCGCCTACGTCCCGCTTTCCTTCCTGATTCCTATTAAATATTCCGTATTTCCATCGCCACCCAATATGGGGGAAGGCATGCCGCCTATTATCCGGGCGCCTCGAAAATTATCCGAAATATAGTTTGTTATTTTCTCAAACGCGATAGCACTTTCTTCGGGGCGCAACACTCCCTTGCGGATTCTCGCAAGCTTTGGGTCGCTCTCAAATTGGGGTTTTACAAGGCACACGGCGATTCCGCCGTCGGAAAGTAGACCCCATAGGCTGCCAAATACCTTTTCAAGCGATATGAAAGACAAATCCGCGCATATAAAATTGAATTTCTTGCCTCCGAAAGACGATGGCGACAATGAGCGTATGTCTGTCTTTTCCATATTTTCCACGCGCGCGTCTGACAATAGCTTTGGGTGGAGCTGGCCGCTGCCGATATCCACGCACACGCTCGATGCGGCTCCGCGCGACAGGGCGCAGTCGGTAAAGCCGCCGGTTGAAGCGCCGGCATCGAGTATGTCAACGCCGCGGAGGTCTATCCCAAATCTGTCCAAAAACGCCTCTAACTTCAATCCTGCGCGCGAAACATACCTCGATTCGGGCGCGTCTGCCGAGATTTCGAGAACAGCGTCTTCCGGAAGTTTCCGCGACGGTTTGTCGACTACTTTCCCTGCAAATTTAACGCGCCCCGCCTCTATGAGGGCGCGAGCTTTTGAGCGGCTTGGAGCGAGGCCGTTTTCAGTCATAATCTCATCGGCACGTTTCATTTGCCGCCTTTGGGTATATATATCACCTGCACATCGCGCGCGTCGGCAGGGCGTTGGGCTGCCTTTTTTTTAAGCGTATCGACGCCTTTTCCGGCTTCCGTCGCGAGAGTCCAAACGAGAGCCGCCGACCCAAAAAGCATTGCGGCAGCCACAAAGATGCCGATTGCCAAGCGCACGGCTTCGAGCGTATCGGAGCGCGCGCTTTTGCCCTTGTGGAACTTAAGGGAAGGCATTGTGCCTTTCCCTTTGCCAACGAGTTTTTCGGAAACTTTTCTCAGTTTGTTTTCGTCGATAATCATATTTTCCAAAAAAAATTATCGCTAGCAGGAAATGTTTTTCAAACATATATTGTTTATTTGACAACAACGCGGGCCAAGTAGTAGTTTTATAAATTACGCAAAGGCGGAACGTATAACTTTTTCCGCGGGGGGAGAGGTTTGTATTGGGGGTTCCGCGGCGGATTGTAAAAACTATGAAGAAATCAACACTATTGATTGTTGCGCTATTGTTTGCGCAAGCCGTTTTCGCGGAAATAAAAATGCCGAAAATTTTTTCGGACAATATGGTCTTGCAACGCGGCGAGCAGGTAAAGGTGTGGGGTAAGGCGTCTCCAAACGCAGACGTACGCGTGGAGTTTGCGGGAAAGAATATTTTGGCTAAAGCGGACAAAGACGGAAAATGGTCGCTGTTTCTTCCTCCGCTGGAAACTTCCGCCCAGCCGCGGGAAATGCTCGTATTTGAAAATGGCGCGGTGTCGAAAAAAATCGGCGGAGTGTTGGTCGGCGAAGTTTGGATAACCGGCGGGCAGAGCAATATGCAATTCGGCGCAAACTCCATGATCGGCTCCAAAGAGGAATTGGAGAATTTGCCAAAAAATCTCAGGTATTTCGCCCAAGACAGCGGAAAAATAAGCGAAACTCCGCTATCAGATTTCGAAGGGTGGGCGCAATGGTTCGTGCCTGGAAAAGACAAGCTTGGTAATTCAAACGCAATCGCGCTGTTTTTCGGCTCGCGCATATCAAAGGCTCTTGGGGATATACCTGTCGGCATAGTTGAAAGCTCGCGCGGCGGCACCCGAATGGTCGGGTGGACTCCCATCGAATTTTTTAATTCCGATCCGCTAATGGAGCCCGCCCGCAAGATGTTTGAGCGTGATTCAAAAAAATGGAAGGAGTCCGAATTTAAGAAGAGCTTCGCTAAATGGCGCGAGGCGCGCGACAAATACGAGGCGGAAGTCGCCAAGGCAAAAGCGGCGGGAAAATCCAGGCCAATATGCCCCTGGGCGGCAAACTTGCAGGCCAAGCCAGACATCTCAAAACCGTACGGGGTAAACAACCCCGCGCGCTTGTGGAATGCCAAAATCGCCCCGATGGCAGGCTTTACCGCGCGCGGTTTCCTATGGTATCAAGGCGAGTCAGACTACATGTGGAGCGGTTTTAAGTCGATTTTCGAGGGAATGAAGAAAGCGTGGAGAAAAGCTTGGGAAAAGCCGGATATGTACTTTTTGTGCGTCCAGCTGCCGTCTTATAAGGACAACGGCTGGGAATATATGCGCTGGGACCAGATGCGCGCCTCCCTCGAAGATCCCAATGGCGGAATTGCCGTATCGATAGACACAGGAGATAAAAACGATGTCCATCCGCGCGACAAAAAACCTATTATCGACCGCCTCGCGAATATCGCGTTGAACGACGTTTACGGGCAGAAAAAGCCCGCCGTCTACGGGCCGATTTTCAAGTCGGCAAAATATTCTGCGGATACCGCGGAATTAAATTTCGACTTGCGTGGAGGAAAGCTTGAATGCAAGGGCGAGCCGCGCGGATTTATCGCAAAATGCGCAGACGGGCAGTGGCGCGACGCAAAAGCTGAATTTTCGGGCGGGAAATTAACGGTTAAAACTCCGGACGGCTCGGCAATAAAAGGCGTAAGGTACCTTTGGAAAGGCTGGGCAAAGCCTGACGTATGCCTTTACAACGATGCCGGAATCCCCGCATTCGGATTTACTGACGAAATACGCTAACAGATGGTCTATAAGCTTATGAAAATAAAAAAAATTTCCTATTTTATATTTGCAGCCCTTGCGGCTTCCATGCTCTCGGCTGAAATAAACCTGCCGAGAATATTTTCGGACGACATGCTAATCCAGCGCCAAAAGCCCGTAAAAATATGGGGAACAGCCGACGCAAACGCGGCGGTGGAAGTAGAGTTCGCAGGCGAAAAAAAGTCGGCGAAAGCCGGCAATGACGGCAAGTGGAGCGTCTTACTGGATCCGCTCGAAGCATCGAAGGAGGGCAGGGATATGAAGTTCTACGAGAACGGAAAGCTCTCGCGCACCATAAAAGACGTGATTGTCGGCGAAGTGTGGGTTCTTGGCGGACAGAGCAATATGGAAATGACTTACACGTGGCGAAATCTCAAACCCGAAGGCAATCCCGATATACGGTATTTTTCAAATCCGGCTCCAAGCATATCAGAGACTCCCCAGAGCGACACTACGGCAGGCTCGCAATGGAAAAAAGCTGACGCTAAAAACGCGCAATCGTTCAGCATGGTGGGGTACGCATTTGCACAAAAACTCTCAAAAGACTTGGGCGTTCCAGTGGGGCTTGTGTACACCGCGCGCGGCGGAACGCGAATGGAGACGTGGATTCCGTTCGACACCATGGATAAATCAAAATATTTGAAAAGCCGCAGAGCCGAATATTTTGAAAAATTGCCTGAATGGAAAAACGGCGGATATGAGAAAGCCGCCAAGGCGCATAAGGAAAGAATGGAACAGCACAAGAAGGCGGTCGCGAAGGCTAAAGCCGAAAATAAACGCCCGCCGACAATGCCGTGGAAGGACAAAATTGCCCCACGTCCGCAGACTCCGATAGTGGATTTATCTTCGCCTGCAATGCATTGGAACGGGAAAGTTGCCCCATTGGCAGGCTACACTGCTCGCGGCTTTTTGTGGTACCAAGGTGAGTCCAACCAGAACGATTCCGAGGCTCTGTTCGTTCGCCAGTTTAGAATACTTGTAGACGCTTGGCGCGCGGCATGGGGCGACAATTCAATGCCGTGGATATCGGTGGAATTGGCGTCTTACGGATACGGAAAAGATTGGGGCAAGGTTCGCGCGGCGCAGGTTTTGGCGGCTGGAAGCGTCGATAATTCGTACATAGTCTGCGCTTCCGATACGGGCGAAAAAACCGACATCCACCCCGCCGATAAGGGGCCAATTTCCGAAAGGCTTGAAAAGGTTGCAATGCGCAGAGTTTATGACGACAGCAGTGTGGAGGACAGATCCCCAGTTTTTGCCGGGGCGACTTTCAATACCGGCAATGCCGTTGTGAAATTCGGGGCTTTTTCGGGAAAACTCGTCGGGAAGGGCGAACCTAGGGGCTTCGAGCTTAAAATAGACGGCAAATGGATTCCCGCAAAATCGGAGATTGACTCCGACTCAACAGTGGTTGTGTCCGCGCCTAATTCCCACTCTATACCTGAAGGCGTGCGCTATCTTTGGAAGAGCTGGGCCAAGCCGGACGCATGGCTGTATACCGACGGTGGGTTGCCGGCGTTCGGTTTTGAAAAGGAAAATAAATAGAATTTTTAGGAATTATGAAAGTTAGATGCCTTTTATATTTTATTGCGGCGGTCGCGTGGTCGTACCCGTTGACCGCAGAGATAAAGCTTCCGGAGATATTTTCCGACGGAATGGTGTTTCAGCGCAATATGCCCGTAAAAATATGGGGAACGGCCGACGCAAATTCCCAGGTGGATGTGGAATTCAACGGAAAAAAATGTTCCGCAAAAGCCGGCGCAGACGGAAAGTGGACGCTGAATCTTCCGCCGATGGAGGCTTCCGATTCGCCCCGCAAAATGAATATTTCAGAGAATGGCAAGCCTGCAAAAACAGTTTCCGACATTCTTGTTGGAGAAGTCTGGATTTTGGGCGGGCAGAGCAATATGGAGTGGATTTTGTCGCAGACGGACGACGCTAAAAAGGCAATAGCGCGCTCGAATTATCCTAATATCCGCTACTTTAAAATGGACTCTAACCGCATAACGGAAAAAGAGCAATATTTTATCCCGGGCGGGAAATGGATTCATTCAAATCCGAAAGATTCAGGGTCGTTTAGCGCGGTCGGATTTTACTTTGGCGAAAAGCTCCACAAGGATCTGAAAGTGCCTGTCGGGCTTGTGAACGTCTGCAAGGGCGGAACTTCAATGCGTGCGTGGACTCCCGCGGAATACATTGACAATGTCCCATTCAACAAAAAGTGGATGCAGGAGTACAATAAAAAACGCGATGATTATTTGAAAAACGGCGGCTACGAAAAGCTCGTCGCGGAAATGAAAGTCCGCCGCGCAAAATACGAAGCCGCATGCAAAGAGGCCGACGCTAAGGGGGTAACGCGCCCGTCAGCGTGGGAATATAGGGTTAGCACGCCGTTAAAGTTTACCCATGTGCCGTTCACCGAAGTCCCGATTTGGCACTGGAACGCGAAAGTGGCTCCCGTGGCGGGTTATGCGGCGCGCGGAGTCCTGTGGTATCAGGGCGAGTCTGACGGCTGGGGGGAGAATCCAAAGTTTTCGCCGTCGTTTGTCTTCGACAAAATGTATATAAATATGGTGAAAGCGTGGCGCGAGCGCTGGGGCGACGACAAGCTATTTTTCCTCGCCGCGCAAATGCCCTCAAAAGGAGACGCAAGCGCCTGGCCCCGCGTGCGCGCCCAGCAGATAACCGCAGCCGAAGAGCTCGGGCATGCGGCATGTGCAAATATAATAGACACTGGCTGGAAGGACGACGTCCACCCGCGCGACAAAACTCTCGTGGGGCATAGGCTTGAAGAAGTGGCGCTCCGCCAAGTGTACGGCGACAACTCTCTATTTCAAACGCCCCGCGCAGTGTCTGCCCAATATGGGAAAGACGGCGTGCTTGTGAGGATAGACTCTTTTGGGGACAAGCTTGTCGGCAAAGGCGAGCCGCGCGGTTTTGAACTCAAAATCGACGGCAAATGGGTGAAAGCAAAACCGGAGATTCGCGGCGGAAATGTGTTCGTCACCGCTCCTTCCGGCAGCTCGGTTCCCGAAGGGGTAAGATATCTGTGGGCCGACTGGGCAAAACCGGACGTTTGGCTTTACAACTCTCAGAATACACCCGTTTTCTCATTCAAATTTGAAAAGCCCAAAAAATAATCAAAATGAAAACTCCGATTCGCAGATATATCTTCCAAACCCTAAAATTTGCTTTTGTGGCGCTTGTTGCAGCCTCGGCGGCGCCCCTGTCTGCGGCAATAAAAATGCCGTCTATTTTCTCCGACAATATGCTTTTGCAGCGGGGTAAAAAAGTGAAGATATGGGGAACGTCCGATCCGCGGGCAACGGTGGAGGTCGAGTTCGCAAATCAGAAAAAATCTGCAATGGCGGACGCAGACGGCAAGTGGGTTGTATGGCTTTCCCCGATGAAGGCTTCGGCGAATCCGAGGGATTTAAAAGTCTATGAAAACGGAGAGGAAGCCGCAAAAATAAAAAATGTTGTTGTCGGCGAACTCTGGATTTTAGGCGGGCAGAGCAATATGCAATTCACGCTCAAAGGTTCCGACGACGCCCATGTCGCAATCCCGCGAGCGAATTATCCAAATCTCCGCTATTTTAGAATGAGCCTCGGCGCGATGGCTGAGGCTCCGCAAAGCGACTTCCCCGGAGGAAAATGGGAACTTACCTCTCCGGAAAATGTCGGGACTCAGTCGGCGGTGGGATTCTATTTTGGTGAAAAACTGTTGAAAGATTTGGGCGTTCCGGTGGGGCTTATAAACACTTCAATGGGCGGAACTCTCATGGCTTGCTGGACTCCCGAGGAGTACATAGACCGCGTCCCGTATCTGAAAGACTATTACAGCAACTATCTGAAGGCGTCTAAAAAATACGTAGAGAGCGGCGGCTATGCGAAAAAGCAGGAAGCCTATAAAAAAAATCTTGCAGAATATGAGGCTGCCTGCAAAAAGGCGGAGGCTGAAAAAAAGCCGAAGCCGCCCTACGATTGGAACAAGCTTTCGGTGCCTCTCGACTACACTCCATATAGAAATCACGAAGTTCCGATAAGGCACTGGAATGCAAAGGTTGCGCCAATGGCGGGCATTGCAGCGCGCGGCGTCGTGTGGTACCAGGGCGAGCAGGAGAGCGGCTATGGCGCCGGCAATCCAAAGGCTGTCGAGGCTTTTGGAGATTTGTATGAAAATATGGTCGGCGCGTGGCGCGAAAAGTGGGGGGACAAAAAGCTATGGTTTTTGTGCGCCGAACTTCCATCGTTTGGCGGCGGAAAACTATGGGCGGAAGTGAGAGACAAGCAAATTTCAGCTTCGAAAAAACTGAAATTTTCGGAAATCGCCAATACCATAGATCTCGGCGATAAAAAAGACGTTCACCCGCGGGATAAAACGCTCGTGGGCGTGCGCCTCGCAAAGATTGCCGAAAAGGAAGTGTACGGCAAAAAATCTGTCGCGGCGATTGCGCCGATATTTAAATCCGCCGAATTTTCCGAAGGCGGAGCCCTTGTGAAGTTTAAAAAATTCGACGGCAAGCTGTCAGGAATAGGAGATCCGCGAGGGTTTGAGCTTAAAATCGGCGGCAAATGGGTGGAAGGCTCTCCGGAGATACGCGGCGGCGAGGTTTTTGTAAAGAGCCCCGAAGGCGCGGGGAAGCCCGAAGGCGTCAGATATCTATGGAAGCCGTGGGCCAAGCCCGACGCATGGCTTTATTCCTCCTCCGAATTGCCCGCTTTCCCGTTTGAATTTGAGAAGTAGCGCGCATGACAAGGGCACAGTTTTTGGGGCTTCTGCTCTCCGCCGCGTCCCTTCCGGCGCGTGCGGAGTGCGGCGTCTATTGCGCCAGGCGATACGGAGCGAAGGCCGACGGAAAGTCCGACGACACGCGCGCGATACAGGCGGCGATAGACGCCGCGGCGAAAAGCGGCGGCGGAATAGTGAGGCTTTCGGGCGGGGTTTTTCTATCGGGCACGGTTTATCTGCGCGACAATATAGGCCTTGAAATCCTCCCGGGCGCGAAGCTGAAGGCCTCCGCGGACAAAAACCTCTACAACCGCGACGACTTCTGCCCGCAGAACGCGGCGATAGAGTCCGAACGCGCTTCCGGCGCGCATTTGCTTGTGGCGCTCGAGGCCGAAAACGTTTCCGTCTTCGGCGGCGGCGAAATAGACGGAAGCGGCCTCGATTTCTGGATGCAGGTGCCGGAAAACGCTTCCGTAAAATTTCCGCGGAAATTTGCGTATCCGCGGTGGCGCCCCGGGCAGATGCTGTTCTTCTGCGAGTGCCGCGGCGTGTCCGTCCGGAACGTGCGGCTTTCAAACGCCCCGTTTTGGACCTGCTTCTTCCACGGGTGTTCGGACGTTTTCGCGTCCGGACTGTCGATAAAAAACGATCCGCGCGGGCACAACAACGACGGCATAGACATAGACTCGTGCTCGCGGGCGGTTGTGAGCGGATGCTCGATTTCCACCGAGGACGACTGCATAACCGTGCGGGCGAATCCCTCCCGCCTGAAAAACGCAAACGCTCCGTGCGAGGACGTGGCGATTTCCGGATGCGTTCTCCAGTCGACGTGCAACGGCGTCCGGATAGGGGTTGGCAGCGGCCGCATACGCCGGTGCTCGATAGACAACATAATTGTCAAAAACACCTTTCAGGGGATTTCTTTCATCGGCGCCTACCACGGCAGGGGCGGAGCCCAAATAGAGGACGTCCGCATTTCCGACGCGCTGATACGGGCGATGAGGCCGCTGAATATGCTTTCGGACAGCTTTAATTGGGGCAAGAGCGGCGCGAAGGCGTCCATAAGGAATGTGGTGTTTTCCGACTGTTCGTTCGGCGGGGACAGGTCGAGCATAATCGCCGGCCATCTCGAAAAAAACATATCCGGCATAACTTTCAGGAATTGCGACTTCGAGATGTCGGGCGGGGGCGCGATACCGAAGAATCCCGTGCGGGTCCGCAACTTGGAGGATTGGAAGAAAAACGGCGACTGCGTTCCCGCGGCGATTATGCTGCGGTACGCGAAAGACATTTTGTTCGACGGCTGCCGCCTGAAAACTTCCGGCGCGGATTCCCCGTGGAAGGAGGCGGTGGACGCGTTCGGCGTGGAAAACTGCGAATTCCGAAATTGCCTTTTTTGACGCTCGGGGCGCAAAAAAAACGGGGGCTTTTGCCCCCGTTTTTTACACTGCGCGCCTATTTTTTCTCGGAGTAAATTCTCAGGTATCCGAAAAATTCCGGAAAGCCCTTTTTGGCGTTCGCGAGCTTTAATTCAAGCTTGTGCTTTCCGTTTGCAATGTCGCGCTCTGCGAATATGAAGTCGCGCTCGTTCCGATATTTCTCCGTAAAGAATTTTGCCGTGCGGACTTTTTTGCCGTCGAGAACCACTTCAATCTCGCCCGCAAAACCCTTCTGTTTTTGGGCGTTTGCAAAAGCCTTAAACGCCTTTGAAAACTCCGCGCTTGGGTATAGTACGGCGCCGCGGCCCTCGAATTCCACGACTGTCGAGCCTGCGAGCTTTACCGGGATATTTTTCGACGAAACCTCGTTTGCCGACGGCGCGTCCTCTTCAAGCGGCAATTCCGCCAGCGGTTGCGCGGAAACCATTATTTTATCGCCTTCAAAATCCGCCCCGTTTGCTTCCAACACGGCAAGGGCTTGTTTGAGGCTTGTGGAGTAAACCTTTTCGGGGGAATACGAAGTCCCCATAAAGAGTTTATCGCGGCTTTTTTCGAGGGGTTTCCTGAACTTTTCGGGTATTTTTGAATATCCGAGCGACGTGGCAAGTATTCCGCCGGCACTCGCAGGATTGCAGTCGGAGTCGAGCCCGCAGCGCATTGAAATGTCTATTGTTTTTTCAAAATCGCCGTCGCCATACAGCAGCCCGATAAGTATGTAGGCGCAATTATTGGGGGCGTGTATGTCGCGGCTGCCGAAGTTGGCGTCGTGGGTTTTTACGTACATATCCTCAAACTTCTGCCATGCTTGTTTCCAGTCTTTCGGGTTTTGTTTGTGCCATTCGATAATGTCGGACATCATTTTTCTGGTGCGGCTCTCGGCCGGCACTACTTTCAGTGCCTCGGCAACTACAAATTCCATATCGTTTGAGACGAATGCAATGGAGTACATTGCCGCAACGTATGCTCCGCAATAGAATCCGTCGTTGGAATTTATCGAGCGGCCCGCCGGCTCCGCGAATTTTACGGCAACGTTCGGCATTGCGGGCGACATAAGCCCGGCGTAGTCGGACTCTATCTGAAAGTCTATATCATTGTACATCGGGTTGATTTTCCATGAGGTCGGCTCTCCGCGCTGGAAGCCGTCGAGCCACGCGAAACGCAGCGCCCTGTTTGCCGCCCAAAGCTCGTATGTGGAGTCTCCCACGGCGCGCTGGAACTCGATTCTTGGAGCATTAAACCCAAAGCGCTCGAAGACGTCCATAAAGGTGATGTCGAGGTACAGGTCGTCGTACAGGCCTCCGAAGATTCCGGTGGTAATCGGGCGGTTTTCGTCCCAATTTATTTTTACGTCGTCGGGTATCATCTTTTGTCTGTACCTAAATTCGGTTGGCCCGCCGTATGTGCAGCCAATTATTTGCCCGGCCCAGCCGCCTTTGATTTTGTCGGCAAGTTCGCTTTTGCTGAGTTCCAACTTCTTTTCGGTGCATGCGGCGAGCGCGAATAAAGCCGATATGGCTGCTGCCGCAATAAATGTAATCCTGCTAATTTTCTTCATAGTGTTGATCAGTTTTTTTTGAAAGGTTATAAAAAAATTATGCCGAGAAATTTTAATATGTCAAACTATGGTTCGAGAACCGCGCAGACAATGCGCAATTTTTGAGGAGTTTTGGAAGCCGTAGCCCACTCTAAATCAGCGCCAAATATCTTTTTTGCGATGGCGACAACGTCAAAACCAAGCGATTCGAGCGATGGCCTCATAGATTCGGGACGGGGGCAGGGCTTTTTATCGAGCCTCGCGCATTTCGGCAATGGGCAGTTCGCGCACGAGCCTCCAAGAAGTACGAGCGAGTCCGACGGGAGGTTTTTGCCCAGCGCAAGGAGTTTTGGGTCTATTTCAGCCCTTGCGGCGTCGTAAATGCGCTTTATTTCCTGTTGCGAAGGTGCAGCGGTGCTCGATTTGCTTTGGGGAATGTCTATTTCATACAAGAGAAGCCGACATTGCGCGGTTTTAGAGTCTAAAATTGGCGGAAGGCAATCGAAAGGCGGGCATGACCATATTTTACCAAAGTTTGGACACGCGCGGCATAGCCCCATAAACCTGTCAACGTCGCGAAATTCGGACACGAGCTTTGAAACCGGCAGTTTGTGCGTGGATACTTTCATAGTTTTCGCGGGTTTGTGTTTGCCACCGTGGATTGCGTAAATGCGCGTGTATGGAATTTGTAAATTTTGCGGGGATAAAATACGCGCGCATGGTATCTAAGCAAAGGCGGATTTTTTTTGAATATGCAAGTTTTTTGCGCGGCTAAAATGCGCCTAAATTTGTGATATTTGCATTAACTTGTTTATAATCAATTTATTAAAACTTTTACCCGCAATTTGCTTAAAATTAAAAAAAAAAGAAAAAAAATGTTGACGCGCAAATATGCAAAATTCATATTCTAACTCTTACAAATAAAAAACGCCAGACAACTGGCGGCTTTTTTGAGCACGCCCCGGTAGCTCAGCCGGTAGAGCACGTCCTTGGTAAGGACGGGGTCGGCGGTTCAAATCCGCTCTGGGGCTCGCTGAAATTAGTCATCAACAAAACCTATCAAAAGAAAACCGAAAGAACCATGTCGAAAGAATCATTCGTCAGAACGA